>R20__coassemble_1275_pt1 | contig 14727 bp, 15 predicted proteins | sample R20__metabat2_high_PE_044 | metagenome-assembled genome bin R20 | reverse complement strand
AAGAGGCATTCAGGCAGATAGAAACAAAGGAATACATATCCGAGCTGAAAACCTCTGGCGTAAACAGAATAACCAAATACGGAATAGCTTTCAGTGGCAAGTATGTCAAAATCATTCGCAAAAGCGAATGATTTTGACAGTTAGAAGCTAGTAGTGAGTAGTTAGGAGTTGTGGAAATTTTCTTTTATTCGTCATTGCGAACGGTAGTGTGGTGTCCGTCCCTTTAGGGCAAAAACGACATAGTATGTCGTTTTTAGGACGGGAACGTCTTTCGTTGCTCGCTTGCATGCAACGAAAGGCTATTCCTTAAACAAAGAGGGAACTCCACATATTTATATGCAACAAAAGATTGCTTCGTCGCTAATGCTCCTCGCAATGACGTTAGTTCTCGTAATGCTGAACTTATTTCAGCATCTCAAAATTTATGTTATGCATTATTCTATATGTAGAAGACAAGGTTTTTTAAGTACCACAATTGCTAATTTCTAATTGCTCATTGCTAATTGCCGCAAACCTTTTCCATTTCCTCTATTAGAAGCTCCGCGGCTTTTGAATGTGGCTGCCCCTTTATCCATACAAAACGCAGTTTCGGACTGGGAGTGTTTTTTACCGGCCTGAAGCACAGTCCGCTGCCCTGTCCTGTATATACCAGTTTGTCGTAAGAAAAGGCATAGCCTATGTTTTCCTTTACCATTACCGCCGCATTGTATGCCAGATTGTATGTAGCAACAATATTTACCTTGTCCGCGTTTTTGCCGAACATTTTTTTCAGTCCATGCTCTATCCATTGTGCGGAGCATATAAGTGGGATTTTTAAAAGGTCTTTCACCGCAAGTTCATTTTTTGCCGCAAGAGGGCTGTCCTCACGCATTATAAGCCCCCATCTGTCCTGAAAAGGCAGGTCTATGCAGCCCATGCCCTGGGGAATGTCATTTATTCCTGTTATGATTGCGAAATCCAGCAGTCCTCTTTTAAGACGGTATGATACATCTTCGTGGTTTCCACTGTGCAGATGGCAGCATATCTGCGGATATTTGTTCTGCAGTGCCTTTACGGCTTTTGCGAAATATTTTATTCCTTCCGATTCGGCACAGCCTATATAAATATCTCCGGGAATGGCATCCAGATGCTGAAGCTCGTCAGATGTTTTCTTTTCAAGATCCAGAATGTCCTCGGCCCTTTGCCGCAGGAACTCTCCGGCTTCCGTGAGCCTTATGCTGTAATTCGTACGCTCAAACAGTTTTTTTCCGATTTCCCTTTCAAGGGCTTTCAGCTGCTTTGACATTGCCGGCTGGCTTATATGCAGTTTTTCCGCCGCACGGCTTATGCTGCCTTCCTTTGCCATTTCAGTAAAAAATTTCAGCGTCCTTATTTCCATAGTGTTTGTCCTTATCTGTCATTTGTGGCTGCTCATTAAAACAAGTTATAATTAAACATTATAACTGATTGTAAATTATAAATATTTAGCATAACCAAGGCAAGGAAAACACGGTAAATGCACTTTTTTGCGTTTTCAATGAGAAATTGTGGAAATACTGTTTTGTTATCCGTGCGCCGTGGCTGGGTTGTTTATACTGTGCTGGCTGATTTTGCAGTTTATTGCAGCAAACTGAATTCTGCCATAATAAGATAAGCATTGCATTAAGGGGACGCAGGAAAAAATTTTTGTGTTTCCTTACCCATGCAGGAAATCATTTCTGTCCGGTCAGATTGTCTATTGCAGAAAAAACGGCGGCAAGGCGGTTGGCATCCTCTGTCCTGCATACACAGTAGAATCTGGCGGAGGCCTCCTCGTCCAAAATCGGAATAGCTGTTTTGTCTTTAGGGACAGGCGTATGCAGTTTCTGTTCGGAAATGTCAGTTATGAAAGAGGGCAGATGAGAGTTTTTCACAATCTCAAGCAATGAGGCAAGTTCCGACTGCTCCAGAAAAACAGCTCCGGGTATCTTCCGGCGTACCATTGAATACCAGAAACCGATTTTGTCATGTATGAGTATTTTCTCCTCTGCAAGGTCTTTAAGCCATATTGTCTTTCTTGCGGCGAGACGGTGTTTTTTAGGCAGAAGAACGCTTAAACATTCCCTTATGAAAGGCCTGCAGAAATAATTTTCATCTTTTGCCGGATTCAGCAGGACTATGATGTCATACCTTTTTTCGTCAAGACCTTTTAAAAGAGGCTCCTCTTTCTCCTGAAGCTCGTATGAAACAGTCATTCCGGGGTACATCTGCGAAAGGATTGGACTCAGTTCCCATGCCGGGGCAGGCGCGATAGCCCCGTAAGAGAATGTCCTGCTGCGTCTGTATTCCTCCCTGACTGCACGGAGCATTTCCTCCTGTGCGCACAGGATTATTCCGGCATGACGGGCGGCAAGCATTCCGAAAGAATTAAGCCTTATGCTATTTTTTGTTCTTTCAAAAAGAGGCACGCCTATTATTTTTTCCATTTTTGACATTGACCTGCTTATTGCAGGCTGCGAAATATGCAGTCTTTCCGCTACTGCGGATAGCGTTCCCTCTTCGGCAAATGCGGCCAACTGCTGAATCATGTATGTTTCAAGCATAATATTTTCAGTATGCGTAAAAATTATAGCGCAATGCAAAAATTCTATTGTACAATGTTAATTTTACATTGTTATAATGTAATTGTAAAGGAAAATCTTCCTAAAAAAGGAGAGAAAAAATGGAATATATAAAATTAAACAATGGAATAGAAATGCCCATGGAAGGTTTCGGCGTTTTTCAGGTTCCTGACGGCACCATAACGCAAAAGGCTGTTGAGGACGCAATATCATGCGGATACCGTCTTATAGACACCGCAGCCGCATATATGAACGAGGAAGCCGTAGGCCGGGCAATAGCAGCCAAAATTTCCGACGGGACTGTAAAGAGGGAAGATCTGTTCATAACCACAAAGGTATGGGTTCAGGATGCAGGGGAAAAAGAAACATTTGCTGCTTTTGAAGCATCCATAAAAAAACTCGGACTTGATTATCTTGACCTTTATCTTATTCATCAGCCGATGGGTGATTATTACGGCTCGTGGAGGGCAATGGAAAAGCTGTATGGCGACGGCAAAATACGCGCGATAGGCGTATGCAATATGTATCCGCACGTTCTTATGGACTTCTGTATGCACAACAGGGTAAGACCGGCGGTGAATCAGGTGGAGCTGCATCCTTTTTTCCAGCAGGAAAAAGCCATAAAGACAATGCGGGAACTCGGTGTTGTTCCAGAGGCATGGGGACCGTTTGCGGAAGGAAAGCATGGCATATTTCAGAACCCGATGATAATGTCAATAGGAGCCAGATACGGCAAAACTCCGGCACAGGCAATCCTCCGATGGAACGTTCAGAGGGGTGTTGTAGTCATACCTAAATCAGTGCATAAGGACAGAATGGAGCAGAATATGTCAATCTGGGATTTCAGACTTAGCGATGAGGATATGAAGGAAATGTCCGCACTGGACCTGGGCCACAGCGAAATAGTGAACCACTTTGACCCGGAATTTGTCAAAATGGTAGGAAGCTGGAAGATACATCAGTAAATGAACAAAACGCTGAAAAAGTTATGGAGAACATCAAAATGAACATTTTTGAGAAACTGCACAGCGGGCAGCCCGTAGACATAAGGGATGAGGAATATCAGCGCGAAGCCCACGGCGAAATGTCACGCTGCCGCCAGCTCTGCTATGAAATCAACAGCACTCCGCCAAAGGATTCTGCAAAAATAACAGAACTTGAAAACCATCTTTTTGCCGGGCAGATGAAAGACGGAACTTTTTTCACTCCGCCTTTCCAGGCAGACATTGCCTGCTGCGTAAAACTGGGCAAAAACGTATTCGCCAACCACGGCCTTACGATGATGTCCCTTGGAGGCATAGAAATAGAAGACGGCGTTATGATAGGCCCGGAGGCAGGGCTTTTCACAGTCAACCACGAGCCTGAAAACATAAGGGTCCTGCTGACAAAAAAGATACACATAAAGAAAAATGCCTGGATAGGCGCAAGGGTGTGCATACTTCCCGGAGTTACCATAGGCGAAAACGCCATAATAGGCACTGGTAGCATAGTGACAAAGGATGTGCCGGACAATGCCATAGCCGTAGGCAACCCGGCCAAAGTAATAAAATTTATAAAATAATTTTTCAGGAGAAAACAATGCAAAACATGGAACTTAACGACTTTACATTCCAGAACACTACTAAAATACTTTTCGGCAGGGAACAGCTTGCAAACCTGCCGCAGGAAATAAAGCCTTACGGCAAAAGGGTTCTTTTAACTTATGGCGGAGGCTCAATAAAAAGGACAGGGCTGTTTGACAAAGTTAAAAACGTGCTTGAATCAGCAGGCCTTGAAGTGTTTGAATTCGGCGGCATTGAGCCTAATCCCCGCCATACCACGGTAAACAGAGGCGTTAAATTCGCAAAGGAAAACAAAATAGACGTTCTTCTTGCCGTAGGCGGCGGCTCTACGATAGACTGCACAAAGGCCATGGCGGCGGCATTTTACTATGATGGCGATGCATGGGACTTGGTATGCCATAAGGCGGAAATAACAAATGCTCTTCCCATTTTTACGGTGCTTACTATAGCGGCCACCGGATCTGAAATGGACTTTGGCTGCGTAATATCAAACGTTGAAACGCATGAAAAGCTCGGCCTTATACACCCCATGCTTCAGCCGAAGGCCTCTTTCCTAAACCCTGAGCTGACATTTACCGTAAGCAAGTACCAGACTGCGGCAGGCAGTGCGGACATAATCGCGCATATACTTGACGTATGCTATTTCGCAAGGTCGCCTAAAATGGAAATGCTGGACATGGTAATGGAATCCGTGCTTAAAACCGTAGTGAAATACGGCCCTATAGCAATAAAAGAGCCTGAAAACTACAATGCCAGGGCAAACCTTATGTGGGCTGCCTCGTGGGCATTGAACGGCTTTATGGTTGCCGGGCGCGCGCAGATGACAACCTGCCACAGCATAGAACATGAACTTTCCGCTTTTTACGACATCACGCACGGACACGGCCTTGCAATACTCATGCCCCGCTGGCTTGAATACATTCTGGACGAAAGCACAGCGGCGGATATATGCAAGTTCGGCACAAATGTTTTCGGCCTCGCCCCGGCTGCAAACGCAATGGACGGAGCAAAGGCAGCTATACAGGCCTTCAAAAAATATCTTTTTGAAGATTTAGGCCTGAAACCTTCCCTTAAAGACTTGGGAATAGGGAAAGAGCATTTCAAGGAAATGGCAAAACATTCATGCTTCGGCGATGTTCTGCGCGGCTACCGAGACCTTACCCCGGAAGACGTGGAAAAAATACTTGAAATGTGCCTATAATGGACTTCTGGCGCTGAAAAGAAATTTTCAGCGCCCCAAAAATGCGCAGTTGATTTAATCATTTACAGACAATGCAATAATTGTTTAAAATGTTAAAGGAGACGTGATTATAGAACTTTTGATTTTACGGACAAGAAACAGACTATATGGAACTTTTCAGATGGGAACAATACGAAGGTTAAAATTTTCATAGACTACTATAAAACAATACAGAATTTTGAATTTAACAATAAATATTTTTCTTAAATACTAAAACGATATGGATATAAACGAAGTTGTATTTAACGATAAAGGCGAAATTATCGACACACTGTCTGGTAAAATTCTAAAAGATACCCCAGAAGAACGTGTTAGACAAAGATTTATTAACATACTAGAATCTGATTATGGGTATCCAAAAAAACATATGCTTAGGGAAGTTCCAATTCAGCATGGTTCAAAGATATTAACAAATTCAGATGATGGTTCAGAAATAAGAGCGGATATAGTTGTATATATAGATGAAAAATCAGCTCTTAACAGAGATCAGGGGAATATTCTTTTTGTCATAGAGTGTAAGAAGCCAAATGCCACAGAAGGTTATGCTCAATTAGTCTCCTATATTTTTAATACATCTGCTATTGGCGGAGTCTGGACTAATGGTGATGGAATATCTGTATATAGAAAAAAAACAGGCAGCCAAGTTGGTCTTGATGAAGTTCTATCTCTTCCTAGATATGGAGAACACTGGAATTCAGAAGATACAATTCCTAATAAGAAAAATTTACCTAGGCCTCATAATGTTAGATTTTTGCTTTCGGCATGTCATAACAAACTATATGGGCGTGGGATGGAAAATGAAGATTTTGACCTTGCAATGGATATGGTCAGAATACTTCTTGCAAAGATTCAAGACGAAACAACTCCTGGCGATTATCCAAGATTTTGGATTACAGAGAATGATTTTCAAAAAACAGAGGGAAAGGCAAAAGCTGCTAATAATATACAAAAGCTGTTTCGTGAATATGCCGATCAATATCCTGATGTTTTTGATGCATACGAAAAAATACAGGTTGGAAATGATTGCATAGCAGAAGCTGTTGGAATTTTAAAAAATTGGAGTTTAGCAGCACGAAATGACGATGCTGACGATTGGGATCTAATGGGGGAAACCTATGAACAATTTACGCACATAAATCTTAAACGACAGCAAGGCCAATTTTTCACAAACAGATTAGTAGTGAACATGATGGTTCGTATGCTTGATCCTGAAATCGGAGAAAAAAGTCTTGATCCGGCAGGGGGAAGCGGCGGTTTTGCAACTAGTATTTTTCGTTATTTGCGCCATAAAGTACTAAAAAGAACTTCTAAAGATACGCCTATAAGAGATAGGCAAATAGCAATAATCAAAGATAGTGTTTATTTAGTTGAGATTGCGGCAAGACTTGTAAAAATCGCTAAATGTGCAATGTTGCTTACAGGAGATGGACAGTCAGGAATGACACGTGGCAATTCCCTTGACGCATATAATAAATTTGATCCTTGGATAATATCAAGATGTGCAAAAGGAAAATCAAATGCTCCAGCTGTAATAGCGACAAATCCGCCTTTTTCGGGACAAAAAGCAGAATCTCAAATATCAGATAAAAGTATTTTAAAGCAATTTACCTTTGGACACGCATTTAAAAAAGCGAATGATGGCAAATATGTATTTAGCAATAAAGATAAAGACATTCTTCAACACCAAGCACCTGAATTATTGTTTTTAGAAAGATGTTTGGACTGGATAAAGCCTGGAGGACGTATTGGAATAGTTTTGCCCAAAGGTTTTTTAGATAATGTAAGCTATGAAGCTTACAGAGAATGGATTCTTGACAGGTATGAAATTAATGGAGTCGTGACCCTTCACAAAGATACATTTCAGCCCGATACAGGAGTAAGAACTTGTATTTTGTTTTTAACAAAACCACTTACAGAACCTTCGGAAAACTATAGTATTTTTATGGCACAATCACAAAGAATAGGACAAGATTCTAAGGGCAATTCTGTCTTTTTACTAGATGGCAATGGAAATCCCACAGATAAACTTAATCATGATTTGGATGAAATTGCTGAATCGTATGCAAAGTTCAAAAAAGGAGAGGAACATAAAGATTCGGAATATATTTTCTCAATTAAAAGACATGATATTAAAGACCATTACAACATAAATCCACAACATTATTCTCCAAAACTTAATAATGCGTTAACAAAGGTGCTTGAATATGATAATAAAGATGGCTGGGCAACCACAACAGTAGGTCAGCTTGAAGCTGGAATTAAAATTTATATAGGTCCTAGATGGAATTCTGCAAATATTAAAGTTGATAATCCTGCTGATACGTCAAAACTAACTCCATACTTGACAGCTAATGGTGCTCTTGAATTAAGAAGATTTTCTATTAAATGGTTAGATACAACACATGCATCAAAATCACAAAAAGAATGTATTAATATGCTGAGGGTTGAAGAGGGAGATATTTTAATTACACGTTCTGGAACAATAGGTAAAGTAACTTATGCAACAAAAGACCTTGCCCAAAATTATATTGTCAGTGATGATTTAGTAAGAATAAGAGTTAAAGATACTAAATTAAGGGCATATTTATTAGCTTATTTTACTTCAAATACAGCATTATCACTAATGCTGCTTGATGAATATGGGTCTGTTCAGCAACATCTTCAACCTCGTCATATACAAGAAATGATTATTCCCATACCAGATGATTGGGAACAAGCTAAAGAGATGATTAAGGCAGGGAAAAAATTTATAAACGCAATGGAACAAATGTCTAAGGCGGATATTGCAATAAAGAAAAACGGTTTTGATTCTATGGTATAATCACTTTTTCTTGGTTAGCCGCCTGGCTGCGTTTGCTTCCGCTCCATTTTATAGCCGGCTCAAATTTAATCATAATCCGCCGCCTGTTTTTATAAATAAACTTTCCTCTTCTCTTTCTTCTCCAAATGAAACATTTTCAAGCCTTTTTTCCGCAATAGAGCAGTATTCGGGACTGATTTCAAAGCCAATGTAATTTCTGCCGCACATTTTGGCTGCGACACATTCGCTGCCTGATCCGGCAAACGGCGTAAAAACAATGCCGTTTTCCTTTGAAGCCAATTTTATAATCCGTTTTAATATTCTTAACGGCTTTTGCGTAGGATGCCTTCCATACTGAAGTTCTTCCTTTTCTTTGTTGTTTGGTATGTCCCAAACGGTGCGCATCTGCTTTCCATAAGCCTTTAAGGAATCTCCGGAAAAATCTCCGTCCTTGGAATATTGGTAATCAAAATAATATTCTCTTTTGCCGCCCTTGTTGCACCACAGTATGCTTTCATGGCTTGCGGTTATTCTTCTGCCGGAAAGGTTCGGAAAAGCATTTCTCTTGTACCATATTATCTCGTTGATTATTTCAACCCCGGCCATTTGGCAAAGCACATTTATAATGCCGATGTTGTGATATGTGCCAAAAATCCACATAGACCCAGTTGTCTTTAATATCCTTTTTGCGTGGCTTATCCAGGCAGCAGTAAATTTCCAGTAATCTTCCAGCGACATATTGTCCCAGTCTTCCATGACCTTGTTCCAGTTGCCGCCCATGCCCTGCAAAGGTATATTGTTGTCCCATTTCCAATTACTGCCTTTTGACAAATTATAAGGCGGGTCTGCTATTATAAGGTCAACAAAATTGTCGGGCATTTTTTCCATGCCTTTTATGCAGTCTATATTATATATGGCATTGTTTTGTATTTCCATAAAGTTTATTCCATTGCACTTTTCCCGCTTTTCACCCATGCGTCAAGCTCTGACAGCTTAAACTTCCATTGCTTGCCTATCTTATGGGCAGGGATTCCCTTATTACGTTTAATCCAGTCCCTTATTGTCACGGTTTTTACGTCAAGATATTCTGCCGCCGTTTCAATGCTTATCCATTTGTCTTTTAATGCGTCTTTCATAAAATATACCGTTTAAAATATTATACAGAATTTTAACATAGTTTGCACTTTTTTCATATTTATTAATATTTTGATATGTTTGTTAGTATTATTACTATTTTTCTAGATAATTTTCTTAATTAAGGCCTTGTCAGCTATGCTTATAAGTTATAGCAGATTGCGAAAGTTTTATTGTACAAAGGCATTTACGCATTGCTAAAATATTATTGCAGAAAACAATAAAAGCATAGGAGAACAAAAAATGGCAAAATACACACAGCAGCAAATAATAGACATGGCGGAACTTCGCAATCTCGTAGACAGCTACGCAATAGAAAGCGACAAGGGAAACCAGGATTATTACCGCAATATTTTTGCGGAGAACCTTAACCTGCGTCTTTTCAGCGGCGGAAACGTTACGGAAATAAAAGGCGTGGAAGAAATGATAAAAATATATAAAGCATTCGGGGCGGCAAAAATATCTTTCCATCAGACAGGGCAGCAGGCAATAGATTTTCAGGATGCCGACCATGCCACAGGCGTTGTATACCTTACAGCCTTGCTTGTAAATGAAAAGGCGACGAAAATTTACATAAAGTACGAGGACAAATACGCAAGAATAAATGGCCGCTGGCAGATAACCGACCGCGACCAGTATATGCTGTACACTGAAAACTAAAAAGGAATTTAAATGAAAGACGTAATGCTATGGACAGGGGCAGGCCAGATAGGCATGGCCATTGCGCGCAGAACAGGCTTCGGCAAAAAAATCATTGTCGGAGACAAAAACATAAATAATGCAAAAAAAATCGCCAAAATAATGGCGGAAGCCGGCTTTGACATTGAGCCTGCCGAATGTGATATTTCAAGCCGCGATTCCATTTTGAGCCTTATTAAAAAAGGGCAGGAATACGGCGAAATATCAACGCTTATAAATGCCGCTGGCGTGTCTCCAAGCCAGGCTCCGATAGAAACAATACTTAAAGTTGATTTGTACGGAACAGCGGTGCTTCTTGAAGAAGCCGGGAAAGCAATAAAACAAGGCGGCAGGGGCATTACGGTTTCCTCACAGAGCGGACACAGAATGCCTGCCCTGCCGCCGGAAATTGACGAGCAGCTTGCAATGACCCCTGCGGAAGAGCTTTTGAATTTGGAAGTCCTGAAACCGGAAAACATAAAAGACACTCTGCACGCCTACCAGATGGCAAAAAGATGCAATGTCAAAAGGGTTATGGCAGAAGCCGTAAAATGGGGCAAAAGAGGAGCAAGAATAAACTCAATATCGCCGGGAATTATTGTCACGCCGCTTGCAATAGACGAATTTAACGGACCAAGGGGCGATTTTTACAAGAATATGTTTGCAAAATGCCCCGCGGGGAGGCCCGGCACAGCGGACGAAGTTGCGAACCTTGCAGAAATCCTTTTGAGCGAAAAAGCGGATTTCATAACAGGCTCAGACTTTTTAATAGACGGCGGAGCGACAGCCGCATATTTCTACGGCGAATTAAAGCCTAAAAACAAATAACAGGAGAAAAAAATGGCAAAAAACCTTATCATTTATTATTCAAGGAAAGGGCAGAATTATTCAAACGGAAACATCATAAGCCTTAAAAAAGGCAATACGGAAATTGCCGCCGAATACATAAAAGAAGCCGCCGGAGGAGATCTGTTTGAAATAGAGACAATAAAGGAATACTCACAGGATTATATGGCCTGCACGGAGGAGGCCAAAGACGAGCTTCGCGCAAACGCCCGCCCTGAGCTTAAAAAATATTTAGACGACATAAGCGGATATGACAACATAGTCATTGCCGGGCCGTGCTGGTGGGGAACATACCCTGTATGCGTGTTCACACAGCTGGAAAAGCTGGATTTCTCCGGCAAAAAAGTATTCCCTGTTATGACGCATGAAGGCAGCGGAATAGCCGGAGCACCTGTTGCGTTAAAGAAATATTGCAAAGGTGCGACTGTAGGGGAAGGCCTTGCCATACACGGCTCTTCCGTTTCTTCGTCAAAAAGCACAATACAGGCCTGGGCAAAGAAAAACCTGATATAATAAACGCAGAAAAAGGCACTTTTTTCTATGTTTCCAATGAGTAATGAGCAATTATGGTAAATACTTTTTTCGTCATCCTGAACTTGTTTCAGGATCTTGATAAAAAATGTATAGATGCTGAAATAAATTCAGCATGACGTATTATGAAACACAATAATTGCTAATTGAAATACTGAAAATGCTTTTTGAGTTTGAATTATGATTAAATATGTGAAAAAAATTGTGGCTGCGCTATCCGCTGTCATTTTTGTTTGCGGCTTAGCGTATGCCGCAGACAGCAGCAAAAACACAAAAAAGCAGGCAGATATAAAAATGAGCATGGAAAAAGACAAAAAAGACGAACAGGAAATTAAATCCCTGTACCTGCAAATGTGCCGGAGCATGATTGCCAAAGATCTAAAAAGCCTGGAAGAAATTCACGGAGATGATTTTGTCCTTGTCCACATGACAGGCTCAAAAATGAACAAGGCTGAATATATCCAGGCAATAAAAGACGGCACATTGAATTATTATTCCGCAGAGCATGACGAAATTTTAGTGCAGATAAACGGAGATTCCGCTGTTTTGCGCGGAAAAAGCCGCATAAATGCAGCAGTTTACGGCGGCGGCAGGCATACATGGCCTCTTCAGGCGGACATGAAACTTGCCAAAAGAAAAGGGAAATGGGTATTTGTCTTTTCCCAGGCAAGCACATACACATTAAAAAAATAAATAAGGAGAAAATATGAAAAGAATCAATAATATTTTTTTTGCTTTGATATTTGCGGCATTTATGACGTCAGGAATTGCCTGCGCAGCCGAAGGAGATAAAGGGAAATCAGCAGATAGCGGAATTAAAGCGGAACAGCAGGCAAAACCTGCGGCCTCCGTAAAAAAGGACGTCAAAAATTCAGCAAAAGACAAGGGAAACAATGTCAAAAATAATGCCGCAAAGGAAGAGAAAGGCAAAAAAATTCTGGTGGCTTATTTTTCACGCACGGGCGAGCAGTACGGCGTTGGCGTAATATCCAAAGGCAATACCGAGATAGCCGCCGAGATCATAGCGGCAAAGACAGGCGGAACACTGTTTGAGATAAAGCCCAAGGACGACAAATATCCAAAAGCATACAAAGACCTTATAAAATATGCCAAGGACGAGATGAAAGACAATGCCCGCCCGGAATTATCAGCAGATGTGAAAAATTTTGCGGACTATGACACTGTCTTTATAGGCTATCCTGTGTGGTGGGGAGACAAGCCCATGCCGGTCTATACGTTCATTGAAAAGCATGATTTCAAGGGCAAGACAATAATCCCATTTGCCACGCATGAGGGCAGCGGATTCTGCGGCACACAGGGAATGTCAAAGACAGGAGCAACTGTCAGGGAAGGTCTTGGCATATACGGACACGTCGCCCAGAATGACAGGGAAAAAGCCGAAAAGCAGGTAGTCGGCTGGCTTACAGAATTAGGGATTATAAAAAAATGATAAATTAGCAATTTAAGGAGAAACTTTATGAAAAAAATACTGTCAATAATCGGCCCGGCAGCACCTTCCAGAGACGATAACTTCATAAGGAAATAAAAAAGGAGAATGACATGACAAAAAAGAACTTTACGGCAGTTATAATAATGGCGGCTCTGGCTTTAGCCATGCCTTTTTCGGCAAATGCCGCAGGCAAAAACAAAAATGACAAAAAGGAGAACGCAAAAATGAAGACAGAAAAAATTGTGCAGACAGTAGGCAGGAATTATCTTGGCGATTTTGCCCCCGAGTTCGCCCATTACAACGACGACGTTCTTTTCGGCGAGAACTGGAATGACCCGTCTTTAAATCTTAAAACACGCAGCATAATAACAATAACCGCACTTATGGCACAGGGAATAACGGATTCTTCCTTGAAAAGCCACCTTGAAAACGCAAAGAAAAACAGCCTGACAAGGGCAGAAATTGCCGCTGTCATAACCCATGCGGGTTTCTATTCGGGCTGGCCTAAGGCATGGGCAGCGTTCCGTCTTGCCAAAGAGGTTTGGAAAACAGATAAAGATTCTGAATTTGCCGACGCAAAAGCCCGCCATGCGGCGGAGATGGTTTTTCCTATAGGGAAACCCAATACAGCTTTTGCTAAATACTTCACAGGAAACAGCTATCTTGCTCCGGTTTCTATGACGCAGGTTGGTGTTTTTAACGTGACGTTTGAGCCGGGCTGCCGCAACAACTGGCACATACACAATGCCGCAAAAGGCGGCGGCCAGATACTCATAGGCGTTGCAGGCCGCGGATATTATCAGGAATGGGGAAAAGAACCTGTTGAAATAAACCCCGGCGACGTTATAAACATTCCTGCTGGAGTAAAGCACTGGCACGGTGCAGCCCCTGACAGCTGGTTCTCGCACCTTGCGGTAGAAGTTCCGGGAGAAAATACTTCAAACGAATGGCTTGAAAAAGTATCAGACGAGGATTATGGCAAGCTGAAATAAGCAAGGCTCTGTATAAGAAGAGTATTGATTTTATAGTTTTATCGTCATGCTGAATTTATTTCAGCATCTCTGCATAATTATAGCACTACGTTGCATGCAAGCGAGCAACTTCGTGCGTTCCCGTCCTAAAAACGACATACTATGTCGTTTTTGCCCTAAAGGAACGGACACCACCTGAAACAAGTTCAGGACGACGAAGTATTTTATGTATTCTTTATAAATCGTATTGTATCAGTATTATGCTTTAACATAACCATAAGCAATATAAAGGAGCAAAAACATGAGCAAAAAAGTATTAATTTTATCAGGAAGCCCCAGGATAGGCGGAAATTCAGACATTCTGTGCGACGAGTTTATGAAAGGAGCAAAGGAAGCAGGCAACAGCGTTGAAAAAATAAATGTTCCCACAAAGAAAATAGGCTACTGCAAAGCCTGCTATTACTGCCAGAAACATAACGGGGAATGTGCCATAAAAGACGACATGGGCGATATTCTCCAGAAAATGATAGACGCAGATGTCATAGTGCTTTCAAGCCCCGTGTATTTTTATTCAATAGACGCGCAGCTGAAAACGCTTATTGACAGGACAGTTGCCCGCTGGACAGAAGTTAAAAACAAGGAATTTTACTATATAGCGACCTGCGCCGACGGCAAAGAAGGCTTAAACCGGACAATAGAATGTTTCAGGGGATACGCCGACTGCGTGGAGGGCGCAAAAGAATGCGGCATTATATATGGACATGGCGTTTATGAAAAAGGCGAAATAAAAGGCAAGCCTGCCATGAAAGAAGCCTACGAAATGGGCAAAGGAATAAATTAGAAAAATCCGGAGAAAATAATGCAAAATTATTTAGGAAAAGAGGCTTAATGTGCAAAATTGTTGGTGACAATAGTTTTTTATCTGCCAATAAATAA
>R20__coassemble_1266_pt1 | contig 14825 bp, 15 predicted proteins | sample R20__metabat2_high_PE_044 | metagenome-assembled genome bin R20 | reverse complement strand
TCCTGCCGCCATCCGCATTCTTCATACTGTCGCCGTATTAAAAATTAGCAGTTAGCAGTTAGCAATTGTGGATTTTTTTTTCGTCAATTGCGAGGAGCTTTAGTGACGAAGCAATCTGTGATTGATAAATTTTATAAGCAATGTTTTCTTTAATAGATTGCTTCGCTACCGCTCGCAATGACGTGTAAATACGAGGAATTTAATTTTTCTGTGTTTACAATTAGCAATTTAGGAGTAGGATATGTTTTTTATTGGTTATACATCGCTTGCAACCGTGTCGGCAATAATGCTGTCATACATATTACAGACAAAAAGAAGGACATATTCCTTGCTTTCCATTGTTGCCATAATTTTAATGCTTGCTGCCAGGTTTTTCCGTAGGCCAAGGCCTGATCTGTTCCATTCAGTGCCAGTAAGCGAGATAGTATCATTCACCGCTTATTTTCTGATAGGAAGTGTACTTATCATCTCGTTGATTCTTACAATTTGTGCCGTGGTCTACTTTGTCCTGGATAGGAAAAAAATACAGATACGCCGTCCAATACGTATTCTTATCCCATTTGCATTATGTCTTTTATGCGTATCTTTCGCACTTTATGGTGGACTTAGGCAGCCCTCCCCGAAATATTTGGAAATTCATTCACAGTATATTCCGGAAAGCCTGGATGGATACAGGATTGTGCAGCTTTCGGACATTCACCTGGATTCCCGAATGAAAATGAGGCATTTCCGCAAGACTGTTGACATAATAAATTCCCTAAATCCGGATCTGGTCCTGATCACCGGAGATGTAATAGACCCCGGCGTAGATACGTCTAGCAATTCGGACGGATTCTTTTCCTCGATAAAGGCAAGGGACGGCGTTTACGCAAGTATGGGCAATCACGAGGTGTATTACAGCGTGCTTGCAAATCCTGCTCAAATCTTGCGTCGCATGGGTCTAAATGTCCTTGATAATGAAAGCGTCAATCTGGAAAGACTGCGTATAACGGGAATAGGGGACATCTATGCCGAAAAAATCCCGACTGAAAAAGTCATGTCATTGATAGGCAATGACGCATCCATGCCGGAAATAGTAATGACGCATAGGCCAATCCTATACGAGGAGATAGCAAAAAAACGACCATTGCTTGTTCTTTCCGGTCATACTCACCGGGGACAGATTTTCCCGTTTTCCCTGATTGTAAAGCTGGTGAACAGGTATTTTTACGGCTATTACCGTATTGCTGACACGCATTTCTATGTGACCAGTGGGACAGACGCATGGGGACCCAGGATGCGTTTTCTAGCTCCGTCGGAAATTCCTGTAATTACATTAAAAAAAGGCAATTAGGGAAACGCGGATAAGGTCCTCAATCCGTCATTCCCGCAGGTTGTTAACGGGAATCTGTACAGTACTCACCGATGATGCACTTGGCAGTGAGCAATGAGCAATTGCGGAATTTCCTCTATTATATCTCGTCGTTGCGAGGAATGAAATGACGAAGCAATCTGTACATATATTTTTCAAAATCGGTATTTCCCGAATCAGATTGCCTCGCTACATCTCGCAATGACGCATTAAGACGAGACATTTATACTTTATCTGCTTTTTATTCAATAGATAAAATTGAAAATTTCAGGTTGAATTTTAAAATTTGAAATATTTTTGCAGAATTTGAAAAAATGAAAAATTTTCCTCAATTTTGAGAAAATGAAAAAAAATACGACGTGTTTTTCAAAAATGAATTTTTTAGTGGATTTTTGATTTTTTGTGTTTTTATGCGGAAAATAAAAAACCGCTTTTCAGCGGCTGTTTTTCTTGTGGGCTATACAGGACTCGAACCTGTAACCTTGCGCTTAAGAGGCGCCTGCTCTACCATTGAGCTAATAGCCCGTTTGACTACATAATATATGATAGCTCTTTTTTTTGAGGCGTGTCAATACCTTTGCAAGACGAAATTATACAAATTGAAGAATAGTCCCTTTAAATTGTAAACTATATTTGATGAAAAAGACATTCCTTTTAGCCATTTTCCTTACGATCCTGTGTGCCGTCCCGAAATATTCATTTTGTGAATATTCAGACGAGTACAATGCCGCCATTTCCGCAATTTCCAACGGGGACAGAGAGCAGGGGCGTATGCTTCTTGAAAAATACATCGCATCAAATCCTCCTGACGAGCAAAGACAGAAGGCCGTGTATGACCTTGTAAGCATGTACGAGGAGGAAGGCCGCAATGCCGATGCCCTCGGCTTATTGGAATCGCAAAAGATGCCGGAAAATACCTTTTTCTATCAGTTTGAAAAAGGCTGGATACTGCTGTCATTAAACAGGCCTGCGGATGCAGCAAAGGCATTTGCAAAATCAAAGGCAATGACGGCTAATCAGCCCTATCTTAGCCAGGCCGATTTCGCAATTTCAATATCAGAAGCCCGTCAGAAAAACTTGGAAACAGCCTTGGAGGCAATGGCAAGGGTATTTACAAAATATCCTTATCTTCTGTCTGCGTCATCATATATGCTTTCGTCGTATCTTGTCTTACAAAAGGAATATGAGAAGGCAGATTACTTTGTTGGCACAAGCCTTCAGTATGATGGATACAATTTCCAGGCAGAGGCGGACTATGCCAGTCTAAGTGAGAAAAGAAAGTCATATACAAAGGCATGGCAGGCATGGCGAACATTGCAGGAGATGGATCCTAAGGAAAAACGATACGACGAGCGTCTTGCAAAACTTTCAAAGAAGATAAAGGGAGATAAGGAAAACCTTATGTTCTGGCAGAGGCTTGACTGGCCAGCCCATCTCGAATTGAGAAAGGTTTACGGCGGAAACAATGTCTCTGTCAATCTGTATGCGAATTCGGACGGCAAGGCTTCCACAATTCTGGAATTTTCTTTCATGTCCACGTCTGATTTTGAAATACATGATGACCGTCTGGGACTGCTTATGAGCGGCAAGCAGTTCACTCCCTGGAAGATTGTCTACAACACCGAGGAGAAAATTCTGGAACTGCATGACAATCTTGGAGCGTCTACACGGTCCACTTACAGCAATATCAGGATAATAAGCAAGTCGGGCGGAGCCGTGATCCTGATCAAGGATCCTCTTTTTGCCGATAATACTGTTGGTGTAAACCGTGGGGACAAGGAAGCCGGCGGTGAACTGGACGTGATCATTACCCCGGATGGAATGAGATTGAAAACAATAATAGACGAGGAAAGCCTTGCCTGTCCTATCACATCCGGACTGATAGGTAGTACCTTCCAATTACAGTTCGCAAAGGCGGCGGCCATTGCCGTAAGGACGAGGATTAGACATTATCATTCCGCTCCCAGGCATGAGGATGCGGATATGTGCGACTCCGCACATTGTCTTGAATTTGCCGGAATGCAGGCAGAAAACACTCTTGGAACAGAGGCCATCGCACAGACATTGGGACAGTCCCTCGTGTCAGAGGACGGACAGTATGCTGACATTTCCTGGGTCAAGGCCTGTGCCGGAGTTGGCAGGATGTGCCACCCAGATCATGAGGGCAATAACATGGAAAATGTCCCAGATTCGGCAAAGACAATGTCCCCATTTTCCATATACGCATCACTTGTAGCATCTCCCGACGCAGAACTGTATTGTATTCCTGAAAGCGGTCTGAATTATGTGGATCTTAACTGGACACTGACCTTGTCGCCGTACTGGATTGAGGCCAGGGCAAACAGGATCAGGAAAATAGGAAAATTGAAGGCAATTTACCCGCTCAGACGCTCCAAAGCCGGAAATGTAATCGCGATACGTGCCGAGGGTACAAAAGGCAATCTTGACGTGGAGGGGGAAAAGGCCATATCTGACCTGCTTGCCGCAGGCAGCCTTAGGTCAACATTGTTTTCCATAAGGCCAATATACAAGGGCAAATATCCGGAATATTTTATAGTGCGTGGCATGGGAACGGCAGCCATTGGCACAGATATGGAAAATGCCCTTTGTCTGCGAGGTGCGGAAGGAATGGCTGCAAGGAAGGATGCTGATTACAAGACAATACTTGCAAATTATTTCCATAATGCGAAAATTGTTCCTGAAAATCCACTGGAACTCCCTACTCGTACGGAGACAAATGCGGAAAATGCAACGGAAAAACAATCCGAAACAATACCCGAAGGTGAAAATGAGCAAAAAAAGCCCGAATAAGGGAGACAGGATTTCCGTAGCACACATTCTTACCCGTCTGGATATGGGCGGCGCGCAGTTCAATACCCTGTATACTGTGGCAAACCTGAACAGGGAACAGTTCAATGCGACGCTTGTTGCCGGACCGGGCGGCACAATGGAAGGTGTTCCCAATGACGTTGAAATAACGTTCATGTCCCATTTAAGGCGTGAAATCAGTCCCTGGCATGACATTCTGGCGGTATTCCAGATTGCCGCATACCTGAAAAGGACAAGGCCGGATATCGTTCACACACATTCGTCAAAGGCGGGCATAATAGGACGTATCGCCGCCAGGATTGCCGGAATTCCCGTAATTGTACATACCGCACACGGATTTGGCTTTAATCCGTATCAGAACCCTGTTGTACGCGGTTTTTATGTGTTTCTTGAAAGATTGTGTGCCAGAATATCGTCCGCACTGATATTCGTGTCAAAAAGCAATATGGATTACGCCTCATCATGCGGAATAGGCAGAAAAGATCAGTACAATCTGATACGCAGTGGAATAAGATTGTCAGAATATCCGGCAAAGGCCGACAGGGAGGAGATACTAAGATCCCTCGGCATTCCTGACAATACGGACGAAAAGGAAAATGTCATTGTATTCTCAATAGGCAATTCAAAATCGCAGAAAAATCCGGCAGACTTCATAAGGGCGGCGGCGGAAATATGCGGAACACGTCCAAACCTGTATTTTATATTCGCAGGAGGGGGGGAGGAACTGCCCAAATTTCAGAAAATGGCGGAAGAACTGAATGTGGGCGGACAATGCCGTCTGATAGGCTGGAGAAGGGACACCGCCCAGATAATGTCAGTCTGCGACATATACGCTATGACATCCCTGTGGGAAGGACTGCCTCGAAGCCTGGTAGAGGCCTTTGCCAGCGGAAAGCCAGCCGTATGTTATCGTGCGGACGGCGTTGCCGACATTCTCAAAGACGGTGTAAACGGATATTCAACAGAAAAGAAGGATCTGCCTGATTTTGTTGAAAAACTATCAAGACTTGTAGATGACAGGGATCTCCGACAGCGTCTTGCGAAAGGGGCAAAGGAAACGGATCTTGCGGAATTTGACATAGACTATATGGTGCGGCAGCAGGAAGAGCTTTATAAGTCCCTCGTCGTACGCTCTTGACTAGTCATTGCATTAAATTATATTTTATTAGAGTAATGGAGAAACTTGAAAGAAAATACACGTTCAATGCCCTTGACATAAAAAAAGAAGGGGTATCTGATGTTTCTATGGAAATCAGTCCCGCTGATTTCGCTGATGCCTTTCCCGGCAGGAATGTGATAAGAAAGGCCAAGGCGGATCTGACATTTTCCACCATTGAGGACGGGATTCTTCTTTCCGGCAATATTGCTGCCGCTCTTGAACTGGAATGTTCCCGTTGCGGAGAGCCTGTATTAAGGGATTATGACAGCTCTTTTGACGAATGTTTCAATAATTCTGTAGAATATATAAATGTGTACGAGCTGATAAGGGAGACATTGTCCCTTATGGAACCTATGAAGGTGCTTTGCTCCGAGAACTGCAAGGGCAGATGCCCACAGTGCGGAGCGGATCTGAACAAGGAAAAATGCTCGTGTGAACAGGAGATTTTTTCTCCTTTTGCGGACTTGAAGAAATTCAAGCCAGGAAAATAAGGATTTTAAAAGCTGAAAAGCAATTTAGTATATTTAATGAGGTAAAAAAGAAATGCCCAATCCAAAGAAAAAACATACACGTTCTCGCCGCGATATGCGCCGCTCCCAGAATTCAAAGCTGGAAATAAAGGAACTTCGCCCCTGCCCCAACTGTGGCGAACTCGGACAGCCCCACCGCGTGTGCAAGTCCTGCGGATTCTATGACGGAAAACTTGAAGTAGCCGTCAAATCCGAAACCGACGAGACCGAAGACAAGAAATAAACCCATTGCGCCGGGAAAATAGAAAACCATTTGGATTCCCGGAATAAGTATATGAGGATCGCTTTAGACGTAAACGGTGGCGACTTCGGTCTTGCCCCGAATATAGACGGGGCAATAAAGGCAGCAAAAAAACTGCCGCATGATATCATACTCGTAGGCCGCGAGGAGCAGATAAAGGATGCCCTGCGTAGCCGCGGGTATGATTCATTGCCAAAAAGAGTTTCCATAGTGAATGCCACGCAGGAAATATCCATGGATGGCGAGGCCGTAGAGGAGTACAAGAGCAAGCCAGATGCGTCCATGTCCGTGGCGGCGAGCCTGGTTCATGACGGAAAGGCAGACGCATACGTCTCTGCCGGAAACAGCGGAGCGATGATGGTCGCAGCCACATTCCGAATGAAACGTATAAAGGGAATTGTCCGACCAGCAATAGCCGCACTCCTTCCCACATTGACAGAACCTACACTCCTATTGGACGCGGGTGCGAATATGGACTGCCGTCCTATCAACCTTCTGCAATTCGCGGTAATGGGATCAATCTATATGCAGACCCTGTTGAAAATAGACAATCCCTCCGTAGGAATTTTCTCCATAGGAGAAGAGGAATGTAAGGGAAATGCCCTTGTGCATGAGACCCTGCCAGAAATGAAGAAGCTGGGGATAAACTTCATCGGCCCCGTGGAAGGACGGGATCTGCCTACTGGAAAGATCAACGTCATCGTTGCAGACGGCTTTGTGGGCAATGTTGCCTTGAAATTGTACGAAGGTACTGCGAAAAGTGTTTTCGCAATGTTAAAGGAACGTATAATGTCCAGGCTTATGTACAAGGTGTCCGCATTAGGCCTCAAAGGAGTGTTCAAATCCCTCAAGACCAAGATGTCTGCCGATATTTACGGCGGAGCCCCGCTTCTGGGCATAGACGGTATTGCGATGGTATGCCACGGCAGTGCCAATTCCGAGGCCATATACAATGCCCTGCGTGTAAGCGGCGATCTTGCGGAAAGTGGAATGGCGGACAAGGTGCGGCAGCGTGTTGAACAGCTGAAACCACTTTTTGACTCTCTAAAGACAAAGGATTAGAAATGGGACAATTTGACGGAAAATGTGTTCTTGTAACAGGATCGTCCAGAGGCATTGGATATGCCGTGGCATTGGCCTACGCAAAAGAAGGCGCGAGGGTCGCTATAACGGCCACGTCCATTGAAAAGGCCAGGGATGCGGCAGCAAGGATATCGGAAATGACAGGGGCGGAAACATTGCCGCTGGAACTGCATGTCTCTGATTCCGCCAGCTGCGATGCCGCCGTAGCAGAAACGACAAAGGCCTTTGGCAGGCTGGATATACTCGTCAACAATGCCGGAATAACAAAGGATGGACTGATCATACGCATGAAGGAGGACGATTTCTGCCAGGTAATAGATGTAAACCTGAAGGGAACATTCCTCATGTGCAAGGCTGTTGCAAAAATAATGATGAAACAGCGTTGCGGCAGGATAGTGAACATTTCATCCGTCGTCGGACAGACAGGACAGGCGGGACAGGCAAACTATGCCGCCTCAAAGGCCGGAATAATAGGACTGACCAAAAGCCTTGCCAGGGAGCTTGCGTCAAGGAACATTCTTGTAAATGCGGTAGCCCCGGGATTTGTCAAAACCGATATGACTGACAAGCTTTCTGACGAGACAAAGGCGGAAATAGTTAAGAACATTCCATTGCAGAAGCCATGTATGCCGGAAGACATAGCAAATTCCGTCCTTTTCCTTACCGGAGCGGGATCATCATACATCACCGGACAGCTTATTGCCGTCAATGGTGGAATGTACATGTGATTCATCTGTTTTTGAATAATAGCAAATCTGTTTTTGAAAAACACTTTTTAGGAATAAATTTTGTATAATAAAATTAATGAAATATCAGGAGGATATTTATGGATAACAATATGAGCAAGGAAGAATTTGAATTGATGGCAAGGAAGCTGATTGCAGAAAATCTGAGCCAGGAACTTGAAGATGTAAAACCGGAATCGGAATTCATAAACGACCTGGGTGCGGATTCCCTTGACACCGTTGAGCTTATGATGGCTCTTGAAGAGAAATTTGATCTTGAAATACCTGATGAGGATGCGGAAAAGCTGAAATGCGTCAAGGACGCTACTGAATACATCTGGGAAAAACTCCAGAAATAATCAGAAAGAAGTTGGAAGGATGAACCTTCTACAGGAAAAATTAGGATATACGTTTAAAAACCCGGAGCTACTGACGGATGCCCTTACACATACCTCATTTTCCGCCGAACATCATAGCGCTATAAATAATGAAAGGCTGGAATTTCTAGGCGACAGTGTACTGGGTTTTGTAGTTTCGGGTTTTTTATATAATGCTTTCCCTGACAAGGACGAGGGGTTTTTGTCAAAGTCCAAGGCATTCCTGGTTTCCAGGGAGACAATGGCCGAATGGGCGGCAGATCTGCACATAGGCTATTATCTTCATTTGGGCATAGGAGAGGTTTTGAACGGGGGAAAGGATCGCAGGAACAATCTTGCCAATGCCATGGAGGCCGTATTGGGAGCAGTCTATCTGGACGGTGGCATTGAATGTGTTTCCCGCATCATACTTGACTGGCTAAAGACCAAGAAGCCGGCTGAGATACCTGAAGACTCAAAGACCATGCTTCAGGCACATCTTCAGCAGAAGTACAAGATAATGCCTGCTTATGAAACGCTTGAATCCAGCGGGCCGGATCATGACAAGACCTTCAAGGTAAGGGTTTACGTCGGAGAGAAGACCCTTGGTATTGGAAAGGGAAAATCATTAAAGGCAGCACAGCAATGTGCCGCACATGAGGCTCTGGGCTTTATGCAGACGCATAAGCTAAGCCGCAAGGAATTGTTCAGGATTTGCAAGATACAATGACAGACGTGGGCTTCATTCTTTGTGAGGCAAGGAATCCGTACAACATAGGCGCCTGTGCAAGGGCCTTGGCCAATTTCGGATTTTCCAAGCTCTCACTGATTGATGTTTTTCCACAGGATTTGATGAGTGCGAAGGAGGAATTGCTGAAAACAGCTGAAATCTCGGCTGTGGATTCCGACTTTGTATTGGAAAAGGCAGCTTTTTTCGCAAATGTAGAGGAAGCTATTTCAGATTGCGACGTTGTCTTTGGCACTTCCTCACTTCATAGAATGAATCCAAAAAGGGACGTTGTTTCCCTGCCTGTTCTTGCCGATTTTATTGCGGACAATGGGTATGACAGGCCAGCCATACTGTTTGGCAATGAAAAGAGGGGGCTTACAAATCAGCAGCTGGGGTATTGCAATTACATAATCAACATTCCTACGTTTGCGGCACAGCCATCAATGAACCTGGGACAGGCGGTTGCCGTGGTGGCCTATGAGCTTTCTTCAAGGCTGAGAAACAATGTTTCCCAACATCGCAGGGAAAACAAGGATGCTCACCCACGGCAGATTTATGACCTCGCCAGTCAGATACAGGAAGCACTGATAAGGAATGATGGCGATCACTGGCGTGAGGAAACACGTCTGCGGGAGATAAGACAGTCCCTTTTGGACGCAAGAATGACGGCACAGGCTGTGAATGCCTTAAAGGCAATTCTGAAAAAATTGTAGAATAATAGTATACAAATGATTCGTCTTACCTTTTTTTACCTGTTCTCATCATTGGCGGTATTGTCCGTCCTTCTGCTTTTTTTTACAAAGAACAATCTGAAAACATCAGTGCTTTTCGCAAACGCATTCCTATGCTCTTCCCTGGTATGTGTGATTTTCCGAAGACCAATAGTGGGACTGGCAGTCCTTGTTTCTGGGGCATTATGCTCATACATATACCTTTATCTTTCAGGAAAACTTGAAAAGGACATTGTAAGGGCGAAAGGCATAACTCCCAAATATCTTAAGATTTTTTCCGGCCTTTGCTGTGCCGCATTCTTTTTCGCATTGATGTCAACCGCGGGGGAACTTAAATACTCGTCAGACCTATCAAATATTGAGACGAATATTGAGAAATCCGTAAACAATGCGCCGGGCAGTTATGTGGAAGGAACAGGAACATATATTGCGGCTCTTGCTGTTTTCGCCCTGTTCAGTCCTATTGTCGGAAGAATGATCCTCTCATACAAGGAGAAGGCAAAAGATGATAAGCATGTATAGCTTCGCGGCTTTCTGTCTGGCCATGTTTTCCCTTGCCGCTGCCGGATTCCTTTTTAGTGGGAACATGCTAAGGAAACTGATGTTTTCTGTAATTATGTGCCTTTCCGCAACCATAATGCTCGCATGTCTGGCGCCTGAGGAGAAAATGCGGTATTACTATCTGGCAGTATTCCTGATACTGATTGGCGAGATAATATCCTCAATCTTCATAGTGAGCGAGGCCGTGCGTTCCATGCGTACATTGGATTCCGGCGCTTTGAGGGAGAACAAATGAGTTCTTCGGAAAACATGTTTTCCATTCCGTATACCGCATACATTGCCGGTTTTCTGGTCATAGCGCTATACCTTGTATTCCTGCTGCGTTATATTAAGACCGAAAACAGGTTTTTTTCCTCGCACATTGCAAGAAGATTATATGTTGTTTCTGCAAGGATTGCCATGTCCCTGTCCGCTGGCATATGTCGTATCAGGGATGTATTCTTTGTAATGTTCCTGGAGGAGGGACTTATTGAAAACTTGTTCCTTAGAGGCATTGAAAGATTCTTCAATGCTGTTGGAAACATTCCGATGAACAGGCTGGATGGAAGTATTACCTTTTACATGGTCATAGCTATGTCTGCCATTACCGCTGCCATTCTGTTTTTGTGATTTGTATGTCAGTATTGCTGGATAATTTCCTTTTTTCCATTATATGCCTTTCCTTCCTGGCGGGGCTTGTAATGCTTTTTATGCCGGAAAGAAAAAGGTTTCTGCCGCAAAAGACCGCCTTTTACCTGTCCTTGCCAATCTTTCTCATAGGACTTGTGGCATACTGCGTATTCTGCCTTGGAACTAGTGAGCAGCTATTCCGTGTGTCTGTCCCACTGTGTCCTTTTTTTGACATAAGGATAAGCCTTGGGGCGGACAGGCTGCAAATGATGTTTGTCCTTTTCGCTTCCGCATTTATGCCGGAGGCTGTTCTCGTATCACGCCGCAATCAGAGATTGGACGGAATGTTTTATTCCATGCTTTTCTTTTTGCAGGCCTCGCTGATAGGACTGTTCTCTTCACAGGATTTCTTCTCATTTGTATTTTTCTGGCAAATATCAGCACTTCCTGTCTTTTTCCTTGCCGGTATATGGGGTAGGCAGAAAAGGATTGCGGCGGCAAACAGGCTTATGGGCTTTCAGATTGTTTCAACATTGCTGCTTGTGCTGGGATTCTTTTATGCCGCGGAAAATGCCCATTATCTTACTGGGAAATGGTTTTTTGAATTTAAGGACATAGCCGCAGCCGGACTTGGCAGGGAAGCACAGTTTTACACCTTTGCCATGCTTTCGCTAGCATTTCTAGCCCGTATTCCCGTATTCCCTCTGCATACCTGGTTTACATCAATTGTGCCGGAAAATCAGCCTGCTACAAACATAATGCTGTCCGGATTGTTTGTTCCGTCAGCATTGTATGCCTTTGCGAGGATAGCCGTGCCGCTTTTCCCGCTAGGTGCGGAAACATTCGTCCCCTATCTTGCCTATCTTTGTGCTTTTTCCTGCATTTATGCGGCAATTATGGCATGGTCGTCCATATCCCTGCCATCAATGCTGTCATTCGTGTTCTCGGTTCATTTTTCAGCAATACTCATGGCTGCCCTGTGTGGAAGTTCCGTAAATGCCGCTATATCCCATTTGTGCGGCACGGCTCTGAATGCGGCACTGATTTTCGCATTGGCAGGGGCATTGGAAAGCCGTACCAGGTCCCCGTATCTCGCAGATGCCGCGATATTTGTCAGAAAGACACCTAGATTTGCCTCTGTCGCCATAATCGGATTCGCCTCACTTGCCTGTATTCCCTGTTTCTGCGGATTTGCCGGAATCAATGCCGTACTGAATGAGACTTTCGCAAACAATCATGTATCATCGTCCATTGTCCTTATAGGCATTGCCTTGTCAATGATATGCTGTATAAACGCCTTGTTCAAGATTGTTCCTTTTCGGGAGGAAGACAGGGAGGACAGAAACATGTCTGTCGGCATACACGGCGTGGCGGCGGAACTTAACAGGAATGAGTTCCTTACAATGCTTCCCCTGGCAGTGGCCATTGTGTTTTTTGGTATTTTCCCAGGCTTGTCGTCAAAAATGTTCCTGAATGATAAGGATATGCCGAAATCCTCGATTGAAACATTGAAAAAGGACGCAAAAACGGAAAAATCATTCAAAAACAGCATGGAAATACCTGAAAGTAGGTCAAAAGACAAAAAGAACAATCCTAAAAAGACAGTATCGGGAGGAAAGGGATAATGGAAAGCCTGAAAATCGCCACATCGGCTGCCGCAAGTCCGTTTTTTCTTGCTATCTCGTCTATTTTGCTGCTTCTTATTGGTATTGTCAGGCCGCTTAGGGACAAGACCGGGTATGCGGCACTGATTGCCGCCTTGACGGCATACTTCTTCCTGCGTTATCCGAATCAGGATTTTGCCATGTTCAGCGGAATGGCCATAATAAGCGGTCAGGTCGTGTGGCTGTGGAAGATAATTCTCGCGGCATTGTCATGCACGGCATTTATTTCTATATCATTCAGATTGCAGTACCCAGGAATTTACTATTTTCTGTTGTTCATATCCTCTGCCGGAGCAATGATGGCGGCTGCGGCTGACAATATATTCTTCGCATTCATCGCTGCGGAAATTGCCGTAATACCGCTGTATTTCCTGTCTGCCTGCCGCAAGGGGCGGCAGGGGCTGTTTGCCGCATACAAGTTTTCCGCTTCAGGAATGTTTTTTGCGGCAATAACCATGCTTGGCATCGCATTCCTTAATTATTCATGCTCATCACTGTCATTAAGGGATTTGTCCCAATATGGTCTGCCGGACGGTCTGGCACTTACCGGATTCATACTGTTTTCGGCTGGATTCTCGTTCAAGATGCTGGCATTGCCGTTCAATCTTACATTCAGGGATGTTTATTCGTATTCCCCGGCTGCTATTTCCGCATATATGGCGGCGGCATGGTCATTATCCGCCATTCCGGTGCTTTACAAGGTGTCATGCCTGTTCTATTCCGGTCCCGTACATGATTTCTTCTCTGTATTGGCAATAATTACTGTGATATCCGGTGCTTTTTTCGCATTCTACGGCAGGGATATGCGTAGGATTGCCTGCGGCGTCATGTGCATGGGTACAGGTTTCTCATTATTGGCCTTTGGTGGCACGCAGACAGGAGAGATTGCCCTACTGTATCATTTGCCATCTTATGCCGCCGCCGTAGCAGGACTTTTCATATTCTCGTTTTACTTTGAACGGGAGGAACTATCAATTCCATTGTCCGGTCTGGCAGGATTTTCCGAAAGACATCCAATAATTTCCCTGTCTGCGGCTATTGTGCTTTTTTCCGCCGTAGGACTGCCACCTTTTGGTGGATTTTTCGCAAAATTCATGATACTTTTCTCGCTGATAAAGGAAGGTGCGTTTTACACGGCCTGTGCGGGATGCGTAAGCATGTTCATTACCTGCTGGTGCTGCATACGGATTGTTTCCGCTGTGTTTTTCCAGAATCCGATACAGGATGAAAATGCCGTCAGCGACAGAAAGGGCAAAAACGGGGATATTCCACTCTCCGCAGGGTTCGCCATAACGGCAATTGCCGTGTTCCTCGCCATTTATGGCATTTTCTCATCATATTTCCTTGACAGGATCTCAAAGTTTATCTAATCGTGATTAGATAATTTAAACACGGAAAAAGTAGTTTTTCCGTGTTTAAATGAGCAATTGGGATTTAGCATAGTTTATTCTCTCCTACGAATGATTTTCGCATCCTTGCCGCAGAATGCCGCCCCGTATCTTATTATTTCCGTTATTCCCTCGGATCGCATTTCCTCTATGTATTTCTGCGTCTCTATCTGCTCCAGTGCCTTTTGTGCCTCGCGTTCCAGCCTTGCCTGCTGCCGCTTGATGTTCGGATTCCTGCTTTTGCTCGGCTTGCAGTGCTTGAACTCAAATATTATTCCAGGCAGATAACGCCTGTTCCTGTGCGGCATCATTACAAGGTCATATCGTCCTTTTCCAGATTCACGGTTGCTGGTCACGGAATAGCCATCCGACATCGCCGCCAGCAATCCAAGAATGAAGTTGTGATAATCCTGCTCCTCAGTCAGATCAAGATAGCTGCAATTCCTTATGAAATATTCTTCCAATGCCTTCTGTATTTCCTCTGTCTCCCCACCGATGATCGCATTAAGCAATGTCCTGCCCCTGCGTTGGGAATCCGGCTCTCCCATAAACCTGTTTATTATTTCCTCTGAGTATATGTACGCTATCTCCCTGTTCGGTATTTTCAGTTTGCATACATATCCCTTGCCACGAGGCCTTGTATCTATGCTTTTCAGATAGCCGGACTGGGCAAGAAGGCTGTAAATAAGGCCGGAATCCTGCATTATCTGCGGAAATACAATGTTCATGTCAACTTCGGCCTCTATCGCTCCGCCCTGCACGAAGTCAATCAGCTTCTGCCTGTCATCGCTGCCCAGTCGCTCCAGCATCTCGCCCATCAGGGCATTGTCAGACGTGTTTGCCCAGTATGCCATCGGGGTGCAGTTCT
>R20__coassemble_1265_pt1 | contig 14829 bp, 11 predicted proteins | sample R20__metabat2_high_PE_044 | metagenome-assembled genome bin R20 | reverse complement strand
CCGTCGTATATATTATACCATATTTTTAGGGACTTTTTCAGTGTTTCCCTAACTGAAAAATTCCTACATGAAAATCTCCCGATTTAGATTGCTTCGCTACCTCTCGCAATGACGGGAAAAAGGAACTTTCCACAATTGCTCATTGCTAACTGCTCATTGAATTGCTGTTCCCGAACTCCATGCCAAGCATTTCCATTTTGAACCTGATCTCCATTCCTGTCTTCCAGATGTCCCCAGCTCCGAGGGTGATAAGAACGTCTCCCGGAGCAAGTTCCTTTATCATTTGCAGCACTCCGGGAAATGGACGGGCATTTATACCGTTCTTCCTTGCGGATTTGATTATCAGATCCGAGGAAATGCCCTTGATCGGCGTTTCTCCGGCGGAATAAATGGGAGCAATGAACAGCTTGTCCGCATTTCCGAACGCCATGCCAAATTCCCTGTAAAGATCCCTTGTGCGGGTGTATCTGTGAGGCTGAAATACAACAGTCAGGCGACGGCCTTTGAACATCTCCCTCGCGGCAGCAAGAGTTGCCATTATCTCCGTAGGGTGATGACCGTAATCGTCCATAAAATCCACCCCACCGGCGGAGCCGAGACGATCCAAGCGACGCTTGACACCCCTGAAATTTGACAGTCCCTCTGCCAGTTTTTCAAATGGGAATCCAAGATAGCATCCTACGGCAAGCACCAGAAGGGAATTGCGTACATTGTGCATTCCGCAGCATTGCAGCCTTACAAGGCCTTTCTTACGGCCTTTGAACCAGGCCTCGTATCCCGTGCCATTTTCCGAAAAGGAAACGTTCTTTGCCTGCCAGTCCGCACCTTTGTTGATACCGCAGGAAAGATAAGGGCCTGGAATGTACGGGAGAATGCTCCTTACACCCTCGTCATCCGTGCATAATGCGGAAATTCCAAAGAATGGAACTGTAAATATATGCCTTATGAATGCCGCCTTGATACCGTCCAGGCTGCCATAATGGTCAAGATGGTCAGCGTCAATATTGGTCACGCAGGTTGCAAGAGGCCGAAAATCCAGAAATGATCCGTCAGATTCGTCAGCCTCCGCGATAAAATATTCGCCGCCGCCCATCTTTATATTTGAACCGGCATTTTTCAATATTCCGCCTACGACGGCTGTAGCCCCAGCACCACAGGACTCAAAGGCGGCGGCCATCATGCTGGTGGTCGTAGTCTTGCCATGAGTTCCCGCAACGGTAATTGTCTTTTTAAGCCTTGCCAGCTGCGACAGCATGAACGCACGGTGTATTATTGGAAGTCCTGCCTTTTTTGCGGCAAGTATTTCCGGATTGTCATCCCTTATGGCGGAGCTTACAACAATGGCCTGCGTGCCTTTTGGAAGGTTCTTGCGATGTCCTTCCGTAATTTTTGCTCCAATTCTTTCAAGGGCAAGGGTGATCTCAGTCTTTGCCGCGTCAGAGCCGGTTATCCTGTAGCCAAGACCAATCATAAGGGCGGCTATTCCGCTCATTCCTATGCCACCGATGCCTATGAAATGAAAATGTCTTATATTGTCTATCTTTATTTCCCTATTGTATTGCATTTTTTATACCAGATAATTTATTTTTATTTCCCTCAGGCTTTTCCGTAAGCCATTTGAGATTCTGTGCCGCGATCTTGTTATTAGGCTCTGCCGCAAGAGCCTCACGGCAGGCATCAGCCGCCTTTTCAAACTCGCCGGAGGCCGTATAGGCGGCAGATCGTCCCAATGCCATTATCGGACCTTTGCCTGAAAAGTCCCTAAGTGCCAATTCGGTTTCGCCCATCAGAAGATATCCCAGTCCTCTTACAAGCCTGAATTCCGTTGAATTTTCATTTTCTTCTGACATCAGGTCCAGCATTTCCGAGACATCGTCAAGCCAGCCTTCCCCATAAATCCACAATCCCATGTCATTGCCGACATTGCGAGGTATGTATTTTGCCGTATTTTCAGAATCAGAATCAGGGATATTCGCAGTATTGTTCCTGTCTCCTCGAGGTACTGAATCGGAAGGAGTGCTATCAAGATTTATGTTTATTTTCAAGTCATTATTTTTGGAAACATTTCGTATCAGATCTTCTGTTTCCTTTTGTATTTTTTTTATTTCGGACTCCCTCGTATTAATGTCGGAGGCCCTGAGTACAAATTCCCTTTTTGTATATTTCAAATCCGGTTTTTTCATCGCGGAGGCCATTTTGCCTTGCGGTTTTCTTTCAGACAATGCGACTATTTCCAGTTTTGAGCGAGGCGTTTCAATCATTTCAAAACGCAATTTCACATCATGATCCGACGGAATCCTGTCAAGGAGTTCCTCTATTTTCGGATATGATGATTCTTCCGTATTGCTACCGCCCTGACCTTTTTTTTCCGATTTGTCCTCTTCCTGTTTTTTATTGTCTGACGGCTTTTTTCTGGAATATGACAATCCCATGGACATTCCCCCCTTGTCATTAGGAGGAGCTATCTGAAAGGCAGGAGATATGGCCTTTTTAAACTCTTTTCTCCTCTCTTCCCTGTATAAGATGTTTGACAAAAAGAATCTTGCCACGGAATCCCCTGGCTTCAGTCTTATTGCCCGACGGTAAAGTGAAGTAGCGTCATTGGGTCTGTCATTCCTGTCATGCAGTCTTGCAAGCTCAAATACAGCATCCTCATAGGCAGGATGTATGAAAATGGCATGACGAAGCTCACTCTCGGCATCATCATCCCTGCCTAATGCTATGAGCGCCTTTGCCAGTTGAAACCTGAAAAGAGGACTTTGCCTGTCAATCTGAACCGACCTTCGGTAATATGAAAGGGATTTCTGCATATCCCCCATTACCGCATAAAGGGAACCAAGATTCATGTAAATATCGCCACGCCAAGGCGAGATTTTCAAGGCATACAGGAAATCCTCTTCAGCACTATTGTACTTTCCCCTGATTGAATATGATATTCCCCGTAGAATGTGTGCTTCCGCATGATTCTCGTCTAAGGATATGGCCTTTTCAAATTCCTTGAATGCGGCATTCAGATTGCCAAGCCAGTAAAGGGCGGAACCATACCCGGTATGCGCATCAGGATTGTCGGGAAACTGCTTTATAATTGAGGCAAAAATAACAGCGGCATCATCAAACTCGCATTTTTTCAGCTTTGTATATCCACGCAGCATTTCATTCTGAACCTGAGATTTCATCATGCGGGACCATGTTGTCTCAACAGAAGGATACATTACGGCATTGCCGTCCTGTGCCGCAAGAAAAATCAATATACAGAGAAAGCCGAATGTACGAATCGCTTGCCTATAATGACACGCCCATCAGACAATTCAAGTTTTTTTGGTATGGATACGGTAAAGACAGTACCTTTGCCAGGCTCGGATTTTACGGTAATTTTCCCTTTATGCAACTGGACTACGGATCTGCACAGGTTAAGCCCCAGTCCCGTACCGCTTTTCTTCTGCCCAGCCTGTTTGTATTTTTCAAAAATCTGCTTCTGCTTGTCCTTGGGGATGCCTTCCCCATTGTCAGATACGGCTATATATGCGTTCTTGTCGTCCTCACCTATTGTGATTTTGACAAATCCATCCTCACGACAGTACTTTATAGCATTGCTTAACAGATTGGCAATGGTCCTGTCAAGAAGCACACTGTCCCCATTTACCTTTACATCATCACCCTCAACGGAAAACTTTATCTTTTTTGTCTCCCCCATGCCTTCCATCAACGCCATTTCGGATTCTGCAAGTTTTCTGAGTGATACCTCTGTCAGTTCCAGCTTCATCTGATCCGCTTCAACCTTGGCCACGTCTAGCATATTGTTTATGAGCATAAGCAGGCGTAGGGAAGCCCTCTGTATTGAAAGCAGCATTTTCTGCTGAACTGGATTTATCGGGCCTGGAACTCCTTTCAGCAGATAATCCAGAAAACCCCTTATGGCAAAAACAGGATTACGCAGATCATGGGTAAGTGAATGTATGGAATTGTCATATTCCATAAGTATCTTGAAAAAACTGCGTTCCAGCCACCATGCTATTACGAAACATATAGATATAATGGAGACTATGTATGACACAGTAAGTTGCGAAATAGGAATATTGGCTTCTATATTGCCAAGCCATGCCAACATATAAAGGGATGTTACGCCTGCTACAAACAAGGCAGAAAGAAACAGTTTTAGCAAAATAGTATATTTCATAACAGTTTTCTATCTAAATTTCTCTAAAAGAGGAATCAGAAGCCTCATTGCCTTTGCACGATGACTTATCGCATTTTTCTTATCTGACGACATTTCCGCATAAGTCTGATCATATCCATCTGGAAGGAAAAGACTGTCATAGCCAAATCCACCAGTGCCACGATGATCTTCCGTTATCCGTCCACTTACAGAACCGACCACGGTTTCTACATTGCCATCGGGATATGCCAGTGCTATGGCACATACGAATCTTGCATTGCGGTCATTGCCTGAAAAACCTGACATGTTCCGCAATAGAAGCTCACTGTTTTTTACAGGATCACATTCCTCACCAGCATATCTTGCGGAATATATTCCAGGCGCTCCACCTAGCACAGATACTTCAAGCCCCGTGTCATCTCCCAGTGAAAGCTGACCGGTTATAGCGGCTGAATATCTTGCCTTTATTATGGCATTTTCCAAAAGGGTCTTTCCAGTTTCCTCCGGAGAGCTGGCATTGGCACAATCCTTCAGGCAACGCACCTCAAATGGCAGACCAGATTTTTTTACAATCGCTTCATATTCCTTTGCCTTATGGGCATTGAAAGTTGCGATATTCAAAACCATCTTTAAGCTCCGGAGTATTATTCCTCGTCGTCGCCGCCATCCATTTCGCTAAGTATCTCAGCCGCGGCCTTGCGTACTGACGAGTTCTTTGATTTCAGCAGCTTTACAAGTTTGGCAGTGGCATCGTCTCCAGATGCAAGGAATGCCTGCATTGCGGCCTTGCGCCACACCTTGTTGTCCTCTTTGAGCAGCCCTGCCAGAGCATCAAATGCGGGCGCACCCATGCGTCCGAGTATCTCTACTGCGGATTTGCGGGCAATGCGGTCGTCTCCCTTTATGATTTCAACAAACATTTCAGGCGAGGACGGAAGTATTTTAAGCAAGGCCTCTCCCGCGGTATGTCTCATGGAAACGGCAGGATCGGACAGAAGGAATATCAGGTCTTTTGCGGCTGACTGGGCAGCCTCGCCCATAAATCCTATAGCATCTATCGCGGCCTTGCGGGCATTGCCTTCTGCCTTACGCATATAGGTAATAACATCAAACAGGGCGGGAAGCCCCATTGAACCGATTGTCTCCGCGGCAAGTTTGCGTACGGATGCGTCGCTATCACCCAGAAGCTCCTTGATCTGCGGCAGCATTTTGAACGATCCCTTCTTCATACCGGCAAGCGTTTCCAAAGCCGTTTTGCATACGGTCTTGTCATCATTTCTGAGCATATCGCCAAAAAGGCTTAAATCCTCGTCCTTGATACCTATCTTTATCAAAGCTGCTGATGCGGCCTTTCTCGCATATTTGCTACTGTCGCCCAGAAGTTTTACAAGTTCCTGTACAGCTCCGGTGGCCTCCGCTCCTATGTGTCCGAGAGCGTCAGCGGCAGCCTTGCGTGTATAGCGGTTAGTATCCCTGAGCAGTGAGGATATTTCAACTACGTCCTCCGCACTGTTTGGACCAATGCAGCCCAGGGCCTGCACGACATATTTGCGTGTTTCCGCATCGCCTGACCGGAGAATGCTTATCAGAGGAGATACTGCCTTTTTGGCATTGACACCCATAGTTCCCAGGGCATATATTGCCTCAAGACGTACATCCTTTTCCGGATTTTCCAGAAGTGCGATTATTGAATCCAATGTTTCCGACGGTGGCTTGCCTATTTTTGTAAGTGCGGCAGAAGCTGCCCTGCTAGCGGAAACTCCGGGATCTGCCAATGCCTCAATAAGGGCAGGAACGGCCATGCCGGCGGAACTTCCCATACTGCCTAGTTTCTCTGCGGCATCCCTTACCATGTCGCTATTGCCACTTTGCAACATCTTTACAAGTTCCTGAACGGAATCTTCCTTTATGAGATTGTCTTCCTCACTGTCAGAACGATGTTCCTGCCTTATCAGTTTTGCCAAAGCCGCAATTTCCTTTCTGAACGTATTGTTGTTCTTTTCAATCATTGCGGAAATGGATTTGCTGTCTTCCTTTTTAGGCAGCAATGGCAGGCTTGCAACAGGCTTTGGCTGCATCTTTCCTATCTGTGCCAATGCTATTGCGGCAGGAATCTTGGTTGTCTCGTCTTGCAGCAGGCTCTCCAATAACGGAACGGCACTTCTGGCATCCGCACCGATATTGCCAAGTATTTCCGCGGCGGTTTCCTTTGCCGTACGGTCATCCTGCTTAAGTATTTCCTTCAATTCGGTAATGGATGTCTTGGGAGCGGCACCGATCTTGGTCAATGCCACCGCCGCTGATTTGCGTGTCTCAGGATTTGGATCGTGCAACAGCATTACCAGTCCTGAAATCGCATCCTTGGGAGTGGTCGCGATCTTGACCAGTGCCTCGGATGCGTATTTCCTTGTCCACTCGTCATTGTCCTTTAACAATTCCGTCAATGCGGCGGTGGCTGGCTCTGCGGCAGCCCCTATATTCATTAAGGCATAAGCTGCGGCACGACGTGTCCAATGATCCTCATCACGCAACAGTTTTTCCAAATCGTATACGGCTTCCGCGGCATCTGGACCGATTTTGCCCAATGCGTAGGCAGCATTCCTGCGTGTCACAGGATCGGCATCCCTGGCAAGGATTATTAGTTCCGGAACGGCATCCTTGGAATCCGCTCCAATCTTGCCCAGGGCATAAGCCGCAGCCTCACGGGTGTTCTTGTCCTCGTCCCTAAGAAGCAGTTTTAATCCGGAAACGGCGATTTTTGCATCAGGGCCTATCTTGCCCAATGCGTATGCAGCCGCCTCCCTTATCCAGCGATCCTCGTCTTTAAGCAGAATCATTAATGCCGGAACTGCGGATTTCGCATCTGGGCCTATCTTGCCCAATGCGATGGCCGCTGAACGGTGAATTATCTTTTCCTGGTCGGAAAGAAGCACTACGAGCTGCTCTACAGCCTCTTTTGCGGAAGGGCCTATATTGCCCAATGCTATCGCGACGTAATTGCGTGTTTCCTTGTCCGGCGAAGATGTAAGTTCCCTTAATGCCGGAACTGCTGACTGGGAATCCGGCCCTATCTTGCCGAGGGAATACGCCGCGGCACGTACAATTCCGGGATCTTCGTCCTTAAGCAATAACTGCAAATCAGAAACCGCGGATTTGGCTGACGGGCCTATGTCTCCAATTGCGACCGCCGTAAACCGTCTTGTGTCCGCATCGGCACTTTTCAAAAGAATTATCAGTTCTGGGACTGCGGATTTGGCTGCCGCTCCCAATTTGCCTATGGATCTTGCCGCGGCACGCCTTGTAACAGGATCTGCCGCACGCAAAAGACGCAGAAGTTCCGGCAACGCCTCTTCCGGTTTTTTGCCGACATTTGCTATTGTGAAATCTGGTTTTCTTGGAGTTTTTGACGCATTCAGGGTAAGGGCAGGAGATTGTTCATTCTTCCCTTCGTTCTTCTGTGCTTCCTTTCCTGTTATTTTCTTTATTGCCGCCGCAACTTTAAGTCTTACACCAACATCCTCATCTAAAAGATACATTTTCAACGCAGGAACAGCTGCCTCCGCCTTTGATCCCATATTGCCCAGGGATTCCGCAGCGGCCTTCCTGGTGGAAGGATTATGCAGCAGCTTGACAAATTCCGCAAGCAGAGGATTGTCCTCGTAGGCAGGTTTGGACGCAGTAGTTTCCGGCAGTCTTGCTCCGCAACCGGAACAAAACCTCGCACTGTCAGCATTTTCAAAATCGCACTTGTCGCATTTCTTCATAAATAAAAATATACCTTAAAATATTATGACACATTAAAAGCGATTATGTAAATGCTTTTTTTATGCCATAGACACATAAATAAAGGTATCTTCGTCGTAAATTAGTTAATTGGTATTTCAATGCCGAAAATTTGAACATTTATGTTCAACAATATGCAAAAACATGACAATACTGTATACTTTTTGCAGTCTAATATAAAAATGAAGTTTTGTATAGTTTTTATATTCAGATGTAAAAACTATTTACTTTTGCAATATAGTTAAACTCTTGCCAGGGAATTAACACCGTTCAAGGGTTTGAAGGACAATTATCCTAAATTCATTTTGACCAGGGACTACGGCGACATTGACCATAACGGCATTAAACAGATTAATGTGCTGGAATGGCTTATGAAAGCATAAATTTACTGATGTGCAAATATTTATTAGCCGTCATGCTGAACTTGTTTCAGCAACTATCTTTTTTTAAGGTGAGGTCCTGAAACAAGTTCAGGACGATGATATAAGGAAACTTCCCCAACTGCTAATTTCTAACTGCTAATTGCTAATTCTTTCTGTTATTGTCTTCCCGACGGTGATGATGCTGGCGGCTGTAGCTTAATTGCACTTCTATCATTTTGTCAAAAATGTCAAGCAAGGCCTGTTTCTTATCGGTTTTTGCGGCAAAACCGTTCTCCTCGGCTTCCTTTAGAAGATAATAAATTGATTCTATCGTGGATACGCAATGAGCCTCCGGCTGTCTCTTTATTCGGAAATTTGAAAGATACTGCCCTGAGAAACTTATGCACTGAATTTGTTTCAGGTTCTGGCTCAAATGCATGATTTTCCTTGCACCACGCCAGGTTCCATCTATAACGAAAATATAGGTCGGTTTTTCCTCGGAAAATGTAATCTTATCATTGTTTTTGACCAAATCCGACGTGTTTTTGGCACTTTCCTGCATTTTTTTTCGCAAATCTGCAAAATTTATGGCATTTTTTCCAGGATAAAGAATAAGTTTGTTGGCGGAATCGTCTCCGATTATCTCGTTTACACGCCTGTTTTCCGTAAAATCATCGCCACTTATTATCTCGGAATTGTTCAGCGTAAGATGTGCCAGCAATCCGCTGCCTGTCCTCTGATACTTGTATTCGGCAATGCTCATCAGGATAATGAAATGAAAGGTATTGTCAAAAGGCCTCACAAATGGGCAAAGACAATGTTTTTTTGCCCTGCGACATACAGGACATTCCTCGCGATAATTTTCTTGCGGAATACAGTCTTTAAGCATACATAGATTTTAGCAAAATTACAATTTCACGAAAAGCAACCATAATTTATATAATGATATTGGTTCTATATATGAAACACTTTTTTCTGATTGTTGTTTTGGCATTTACTATAGGCATTCCTGCCCTTATGGCAAGATATGCGGCAAATTCCGCCGTTGAATACGAAGCCGTAGGCACGGAACATTCTGATGATATTATCGTAGAGGAAGAGGAAATTTCCCACGAAGGGCATAATCATTCCTCAGAAGATGAAAACAATTCAGAAGAAATTACTGAGGAATTTGAATAATACAGGAACAAAAACATCATGATAAACGCTTTAAGAGGATTTAGGGACATATTGCCGCCGGACTCCGAGATGTTCGCTGAAATTGAAGGCAAGGCCAGGGAAATATTCGGCCTTTACGGGTACAGGGAGCTTAGAATTCCGACGCTGGAAAAGAAGGAGCTGTTCATAAAGTCAACCGGCACGACCACGGACATAGTGCAAAAGGAAATGTACGCATTCTCCGACGCTGGAGGCCGTGAGATAGCCTGCCGTCCGGAAGGAACACCAGGAATTGCCCGTGCCTACATTGAGCATAATCTGAACCAGTCCGGCAGAAATTCAAAATTCTTCTATGTGGCAAATATGTTCAGGGCGGAAAGGCCGCAGGCAGGACGCTACCGGGAATTTGAACAGATAGGTGCGGAAAACATTGGCAATGCGTCTCCGGCAGCGGATGCGGAAACAATCGCGATGCTGGTAAGCCTGCTTGAAAAGATAGGCATAAAGGAACTTACGGTTGACATCAATTCCCTTGGCTGTGCGGAATGTCGCAAAACATACAGGGAAGAACTGCTGCAATTCCTAAGACAGCACAAGGAAACGCTATGCGAGGCATGTCAGGGCAGGATTGAACTGAATCCGCTTCGTGCATTGGACTGCAAGATTGACGGCGGCAGGCTTGCGGAAACCGCCCCGGTTATGAAACTTTGTCCCGAATGTGAGAAGCATTTCAATCAGACGCAGAAACTGCTGGGAATTGCCGGAATCAGCTTCCGTGTGAACAGGAATCTTGTACGGGGACTGGATTATTACACGAGGACGGTTTTTGAAGTGCGAAGCAATGCGATCGGCAGCCAGGACGCAATAGCCGCCGGAGGCAGATATGACGGACTGATCAAATCCATGGGCGGCCCGGACGTTCCCGCAATCGGATGGGCAATGGGCGTTGACCGTGTCGCATTACTGGTCAATGCCGCAAGGGAGGCCGCCGGAATTGCAAAAGACGGAAATACCGTAAGGACATTCGTGCTTGCAAGCGTAAAATCCGCCCCGGAAGAGGCCGCCACAAAGGGATTTATGCTGCTCAATATGCTGCGCAAGGCCGGAATAAGCGCGGATTTCTCCAATTTTGAAGCCAGCTTCAAGTCGCAGATGCGTTCTGCCGACAAGAGCGGAGCGGATTTCGCACTTATCATAGGCGAGGACGAACTGAAAAATGGAACAGTCTCCGTCAAGGATCTTCGCAACAAATCCGAGCAGAAGCAGATAAGGTTTGAGGAAGTGGCAGACAAATTAGCAATTATCAATGAGTAATAAGCAATTGAGGAAATTTCCCCATTATGCCGACAAACGGAACATTGAATGACAAGATAAGACAGACCCCGCTGCCGCTGGGTATAGACATTTTTGCCAATATTGGGAACTGCTATTATACGGACAAGACACTTTTAGTCAAAGACATAATAGACAGCGGCATACAGACAATACTTTTCACCCGTCCAAGGCGTTTTGGCAAGACGCTTGCCATGACCATGCTCCAGTCATATTTTGAAATACCAACTGACAAGGGGCAGCTTTCCGAAGAGGACACGTCAAAATATTTCCGTCATTTGAAAATCTGGCAGCAGGGCGAAAAATACACGTCGGAGCAGGGCAAATATCCAGTGATAATGCTTTCCTTCAAGGGTGTCAAAGCATCTTCTTTTGAAGAAAACATTTATGACATGAAAAAAATCATTGGCGCGGAATATCAGCGGCATGAATATTTGAGGGAAAGCGGCAGCCTGAACAATGCCGACAAGGAACTTTTCAGCTCTATTGCTGACGGAAAGGCAGAAGAAAGCGATTACAGAATGTCCCTGCTGAATCTGTCCCAGTTTCTATACAAACATCATGGACAGAAAGCCATTGTCCTTATTGATGAGTACGAAAAGCCTATTCAGACCGCATGGGAAAGCCATGATGACGATTTTTACGACAAGATGATTGTATTCATGCGGGCATTGATGGTAAATGTGCTGAAGACAAATCCGTACCTGCACAAAGGAATACTGACCGGCATAACGAGGGTTTCCAAGGAAAGCATTTTCAGCGGCCTGAACAACATCATAGTTGACACAATTCTTGACAACAGATACAGCGAATATTTCGGCTTCACGCAGCAGGAAACTGACGAAATGCTGTCATTCTACGGAATGGACGACAAGAAGGCAGAGGTCGCGGAATGGTACAACGGATATGTGTTCGGCAATACGGAGATTTACAATCCTTGGTCATTGCTTAAATATGTGGAATCAGAAGGCCTGGCCCTGCCTTACTGGGTGAACACGTCTGACAACAAACTTGTAGGGGACGTGCTTGAAAACATAGGCAATGAGGATGCCACTGTGCTGGAAAGCTTCATAAACGGTGGTACAGCGTCAGCTACAATAGACACGAACATAATCTATCCAGAACTGGAATACAACGGCGAGGCGGCATACAGCCTTCTTCTGCAAAGCGGATATCTGAAGTGCATAGACAAGGAAATAATCAGAGGCAAGATATTATGCACACTGAAAATCCCCAATGCGGAGCTTGAAACTATATACTGCAATGAGATAGTGAACAGGTTCTTAAAGACGGACAATCACAGGTCGGTGAATGCGGCAAACTCCTTTATTACGGCCATGCTCATGAATGATGCGGCTTGAGATGCAGAAGACCTTGCAAAGACTGCTTTTGAATACATGCAGTTATTTTGACCTTACGGAGGAAAAGGACTATCAGAACTTCATGCTGGGGCTGCTTGCGGCATCCATATATGGATATGACATAAAGGGCAACAGGGAGGCAGGACACGGCAGGACGGACATAATGATGAGGCCGAAAACAAACACGAAGAACGCAAGAAATCTGCCCGGCATAATAATAGAGATAAAGCATCACGAGGCAACGGACAAGGAACAGGCAGACCCCAGACTTTTGGAAAAGACGCTTGAAAAATCAGCGTCGGAGTCACTGGAGCAGATAGAAAAGATGGCTTACATAGAAGAGCTTAAATCCGCCGGGTGCAGCCAGATCTTCAAATTCGGCGCATCATTCAGCGGCAAAAATGCGAAAGTTTTAGTTAGGAGTTAGTAGTGAGTAGTTAGGAGTTGAGGAAAAAGAATAATACGACAGTATGTTGTCGCATTAATCTGCTATAATTTTTATATAAGGTTTTGAGTTGTAGAGAAAAAAGGAAATTATTTTATAAAAAATTATGCCAAATGCCATTGACCTGTTCTGCGGCTGTGGAGGCCTTTCATTAGGCTTTGAATCAGCTGGATTCAATATTCTTTTAGGGATAGATTCCTGGAAGGATGCCATAGACACGTTCAATTTCAACCATAAAAACTCAAAAGGCATCTGTGCTGATTTGTCAGAAATAAAGCCTCATGACATTGCTCATTATTTGGGAGGGGAAAGAATAGACATCATAATAGGAGGGCCACCATGCCAGGGATTCTCCGTGGCTGGTAAAAGGATAATTGACGACGAGAGAAATAGGCTATACAAGAATTTTGTGATATTTACGGAGTATTACAAGCCACAGGCTATTCTGCTTGAAAACGTCCCCAACATACTGTCTATAGGAAATGGAATCATAAGGGATTCCATAATACAGGATTTCACAACTTTGGGATATAAGGTATCTTACAAGGTTCTTATGGCAAGCGATTACGGAGTACCGCAAAACAGACGCAGGGCTTTTTTTGTCGGATTGAAAAACGGACATGAGTTTGTATTTCCACAAAAAACAGTTTCACAGCCTATAACATCTTTTGAGGCTTTGTCAGACCTGCCTGAATACAGTCTGGCGGATGGAAGCGTATATCCTTGTCCGCCAATGTCGGAATATCAGTGGATAATGCGGAAAAACTCGCAAAAGGCATATAACCATCAGGCCACAGAACACAGCAAAAGGACAAAAGAAATAATATCCTTGGTTCCGAATGGAGGCAATTACAAAAATCTTCCTCCAGAGCTTCAGCATACAAGAAATGTTCATATAGCCTGGACACGATTGGACAGCACGAAACCATCTTTTACAATTGATACAGGACATAGGCATCATTTCCATTACAAATATAACCGAGTGCCTACAGTAAGGGAAAGTGCAAGGCTTCAATCTTTTCCAGATAATTTTATTTTTTTAGGAAACAAAACAAGCCAATATAAGCAAACAGGAAACGCTGTACCACCTATTTTGGCAGAAATCATCGCAAAAAAGATACAGGGGATTTTATATGTATAGCATACCTAAAGAATATTTTTTCAGAATACACCATATACGGCCTCGTTTTAAGGATAATGTTGAAGAGGTATTGTTATATATGGCACATTCCTGCTCATCTTTAGGAAATATGGATGTGGAAGAGTATAGAACAAGGTTAAATTCCCTTATAAGGCTTTATCCTGAAAATGCTGTCAAAAATATAAAAACAATAAATAACTGGAGAACAGAAATTTCTGCATTGTTCGGTTTTTATATTGAGGATAAAAACACAGGTATAACAAGGACAGGAAACATAGCCTACTTGCTTGACAAAGAACAGGATTTAGTGCAGTTTTTTAAATATTACTTGATAAAATTCCAATACCCTGGTGGGCATTTAAAACCTGAAAAAAACAAGGAAATAATTGACGCAGGAATACGATTTAAACCTGCTCAATATATACTAAAAGTCCTTTTTTCAGCATATTCAACAAAAAAGAAAAATTTTGCCATAACAAAAGAAGAAGCGACTCACTGCATATTCAATGATTTAAGGACAACTAGGGATAATAGAAACCCAGAAGATACCGTGGCCTTAATTGAAAAAAACAGAAAAAGCAAATTTGAATATGAACACGGCGGTGATATAAACCGATATGCTGGAGATATACTGGATTATATGGTATTAGCCAATTTATTGTATGAAAGCCATGGTTATTACTACTTGAATCATACTGAAATGTCTGCAATAATGTCGTTTATCAATGATACTTCTTTTTTCAAAAGCTACGATAAATATTATGGAAAAGATTGCAAAGTTTCAGAATTAAATGACATAGAAATTGACTGGTTTAATTATGTAAACGATGGATTAGATAATAAATTGTTTCGCACTGAATTATCTACCTATTCAAAAGACAATCCATCATTTGACAATGAAGCGAAAGGAAAAATCGATGAAATACTATACAAAGGAGCTACTACAAAAGATATTGGAGATTTAGGAGAAAGTCTCATAATAGGACATGAAAAAACACGTCTTGTAAATTTGGGAAGAGAAGATTTGATACACCTTGTAAAAAAAATACCAACATCTCTAGCTGTAGGATATGATATACAAAGTATAGATG
>R20__coassemble_1227_pt1 | contig 15142 bp, 17 predicted proteins | sample R20__metabat2_high_PE_044 | metagenome-assembled genome bin R20 | reverse complement strand
TAAATCAATGGGAAATGTAATCAATGACCTGCACGACAGAATTAGGGACTTGGAGAACAAAATAAAGGAGAACGCATAATGGGAATACTACCAAAGACAAAACATGTCCCGGAAACGGGAATGCCCAGCCAGATAAAGATGCTGGTTGAGGGCAAGAGCAAGGCCGGCAAGACCACATTCGCCGCCAGCTGGCCGGAAACATTGCTCATAGAGTGCGAGAAGGGCGGAGGCTCACAGGTAAGCTGCGCAATGCTTGACCTGACAAAGGGCAAAGACCCTTTGAAAGGATTACGCATGGCCATTGAGGAGCTGAAGACTGACACCACTTTCCAGACCGTAATCCTTGACACAATAGACAGCCTGGCGGAGATGGTGGAACAGGAGATATGCCGGGACATGGGCATACAGACCATAGCGGAAGCTCCAAAGGGAGCAAGGCACGGAGCGCAGTGGACGAGATACGCAAATGAAATTACTGGCATTGTCTCCGCCCTGATCAGCCTGCCAAAGCACGTCATAATCTTAGGGCATACCAAGCCAGCAAGCTATGACGACAACGGCGGACTTAAATCCGAGGAAGGGCTTGACATATATGGAAGAGCGGCAAGAATCCTTTATGCCCGCATAGACAACATAGGACATATCTATGTGGCAAGAAAGGGCAGCGGCACTGTAAGCGTACTGTCCTTCAAGGGCGGGGCGGACTGCACAAGGGGCAGCCGACACCCCGCGCTAAGGGACAAGGAGATAATACTCCCAAGGGAAAACGGCTTTGAAGTTTTCAAGACATTATTCAACAACAACTAAGACAGGAGGAAGAAACTATGTTTATGCAATGGGAATGGACTGAGACAAGAGACTTTGAGAAAGGCAAGAAATACCTGCTCAAAGTATCCGCGGCAGAACGCAAGGTAGGCCGCACCAACGGCACGGAAATGCTTGTGCTGAAATTTGAGGACGAGGAGGGAATGTCCGCCGGAGACAAGACCTTCTTCAACACTCCAAAGGCGGCTTACAGGATAAAGGACTGGCTGAAGGCCTTCGGCTATGACACGGCTGAATGCAAATGTGGATTCAACACGGAAGACCTTGTAGGAATGGAGGTCTATGCTGAAAGCAGCCGCCGCAAAAGCACAGATCCGGCAAAACCTGACAAGGAATATCTTGAATGGATAAAGCCGGAAAGCGTCCTTCCAGCACAGCCAACGCAGGAGCAGCCAAAGGCAGAGGCACAGAAACAGGGCGCGGAGCAGATAAAGAATACGCTGGCAGCGGCAACACCGGCAAGAAAAAAGCCGGAAGCCGTGCCTGAAACAAACCCTGAAGAGGAAATCCCTTTCTAAGGGTTTCAAGAGGCGACTATGAGAATGGAATTTGTCATAAACAGACAAAGGACAGCAGAAAGGCCAGCCACCGGCGGAACAACGCCGGTCGGCCTTCCGACACCGAAGTACACGGTTGACTTCAAGGAAGGCGGCAGATACAGCCATTACTGTATAGACGGCCAGAAGGTAAGACGCGTAACCACCATACTCGGACGCTTCCCGGATTCCAAGGACGGCCTTATAAAATGGTACGCGCAGCGTGTCGCGCAGACAGCGGCAAGCCGCCTGAAGGACCGCACAAGGCCACACCCAGCAACAGGCAGGATGTTCTGCTACTTCCCTGCGGACGAGATAGGGCCGCTATGCCAGCAGGCTCTTGACAACCCGGAGGAAATCAAGAAGGAGACGGCGGATGCCGGAACGGCGGTGCATGAGTATGTGGAGGAATGGCTCACGGCAGGGGCTACGGAACAGGCAAGGCAGGAGATACTGAAAAAATACTGTCTTCCGCCAGAGGCCAACAGCCTGGAGCTGATACAGATGCAGGCCGAGGCCGCGCACATGACGGACAGCGAGAGAAACCTTTTCTATGACAAAATGCGCAGCTTCATGTTCTTCAAGTTCTGCGTGTTCTGGACAAGGGCAAAACTGGAGTTTTTCGCATCCGAAATCATGGTCGGCAGCCGCCAGTTTATGTACGGCGGACGCATAGACATACTGGCAAAGGACACCGCCGGCAAGCTGATTCTGCTGGACTTCAAGACATCAAAGTACGTCACGCCGTCCTATTTCTCACAGGTGGCCGCCTACAAAATGGCATTTGAGGAAATGTACGGGCTTGACATAAGCCGCACCGCGATAATCCAATGCCCGCGCGAGTTCACGGACAAGAACATGGGCTTTGGGGTTTACGAGTTCAAGCCAAAGCCCTATGAGGAAATATTCAAATTCCTTGTAAGGACATGGGATCTATGCGACTTCACAGCTGCAAACTGCCGCAAGGAAACATTATAAAAGAGGAGACAAATCATGGAACTAAATTTACCAATTATAAACTTTCAGACAAAGGGCGAGATAACCGCCAGCAACATTGACGAGATAGAGGCCGCCGCGACAGCCTTCAAGGCACAGGCAGACGCATTCAGGCCGCAGACCTACGAGGACGCTGCACAGTCAGACCTGATAGCCAAGACCGCAGGCAAGGCGGAAAAGCTCATAGGCGAGGCGATAGACAGGGCGGTGAGCGGCGACATCAAGTCGGCACTCAAAAGAATGGAGGCGGTACAGGAGACCTTCCGGCAGATACGCCTGCAACATACAAGATACGCAAAGGAATTAAAGGAAACACTGAAAAAGGATGCCCTTCAGGGAGCGGAGGCAATGCTTGAAAAGGCACTTGCGGAACTGCGGTACAGGGGCATGGACAAGGCGGACATACAGGCAAGGCTTGCGGCAGCCATAAAGGGTATGTCGTCAACCGCCAACATGCAGAAGGCATTGCAAAAGGAGATAGACGCGATATATGACGCGGAGCAGAACTATGACACAAAGATGAACGAGAAGGAGACAGCCGTGCTTGCCGTCTTTGACAAGGCTGGCGAGCCTATGACAAGCGAGGAGGCAAGAAGCCTTGTAAGGCAGTACGGCCTTGAATCGGTTGAGGAGGCAAGGACAATATGCACACAGCGGCACGCGCAGAGGGAGCAGGCCAAAGTGGCGGCCATGAACGGCAGGGAAACGGCAGCCCAGCAGCCGCAGAGCGTTGAGCCGCAGTTCCAGCCGCAGATAATGCCGGCCAGCAAGGCCAATGACCCGATGAAGCGCTGGAGGGTAGGCATAACCTTTGAGACAAACGACCTTGACCGCATGATCAGGGAGCTGCTGGCACTTGGCGGCGAAAATCCGAAATGGAAGGAAATCTGATGGCAGACAAGGTATATATCTGCGAGCCTACACGCACCGGGGCGGCATTCCGCCCCGGCAATGTGCCAGCGGAAACTGGTGGCATACTTGCCATTGACCCAGGCACATATCTGGGCTGGGCATATAAGGCCGGGGATTACATAACCGCCGGTTATGAGGATATGAGCGGCTGCGAGGATTTTTACGCGGCCACGGCAAACCTTGTAAATATCCTTATAGACAATCTAAGGCCTGATGAGGCCGTGCTGGAAAAGTACTTCAGCGGCGGACACGCCATGGAGAACAAGACGATTGAGCAGAGGGGAGCTATAAAGGCAGCACTGGAGCTTAAAGGCATGACATGGAAGGAGATACATCCAAGCACGGTACGCAAATGCCTAGGCATAGGCGGCAGGCCTTCAGACCCGCAGATCAGACAGGCCGTATCGGATTTCTTCGGAACGCCGGACAGCTACTGTCCCAATCCAAACAGCAAGAGGAAACGCCTGTTCAGGCCGGACGTATTTGACGCTCTGGCCCTTTTAATCGCAGCGGAGGAATAAAATGAAAGATTCAAAACATAAAGAACCTATTGACGAACTGGAAGATATAGAAAAGGAAGCAATAAAAGAGATTTTAGAAGATTATGTTAACAATCAAAAAATAAAAAAATATGAAGAAAATCAATCTAGAATAATTAACGATTTTCCCCAGGAAATCAATATAAAAATCAGACTTTATGAAGCTATCTTTGTTGTTGGATCGTTATTTGTTGACAAAATAGAATTGCAAGAAAGGTTAGATAATGAAAACAATCCATCAAAAAATCTTGATAAAAAATCAATTATTATAGCGAACAGTGTTGGCGAAAGAATACTTGATACCATAGAAAAAAAGTGTAAAGAAGAAAATATTGACTTTCCTGTGGAAGAATATAGAAAAAAATGGGAGGATAGAAAATGAGCAATATTGAGAAAGAAGAAATGATTTTCAACCACGATTATGACAAATTGCACGGCCAGACAGAAGCCGTGCTTATAGGCTTAACGGAAATCAATGTGCCGGAAGACATAAGCGACGAATTCGTACAATACGATACTGCCGTCAATGGAAAGACTATATCCCGGTTTGACGAAGGCACGTATCTTCAGCTTTTCTTTGTAGGAAACAAACATATTCCGTTCTGTACACTGAGGAACAGAACAGGCTATAAGGGTTTCAACCGGAAAGAATATTATCTGGATCACATAGGCAGCCTGTTCAAAATAGTAATAGACAAAGAATAGGACATAAAAATCATGGGCATATACAAACGTGGCAGGACGTGGTGGGCAAGCTATCAGAAAAGGGGGCTTCAGGAAAGGGTGTCGCTAAGGACATCAAGCAAGCAGGTCGCGCAGATCCGTTATGCGGAGCTAATGCGTACGCTGCCAAAACAGGTACAGAAAGACATTGAAAGGGGCAGGCCACTCACGCTTGAACAGTTCCTCGCACGTTTCCGGGACTTCATAAAGTCGGAAAAGGCCTTCAACACATGCAAACGCTATGAGATAGCCATAAGACATTTGCGGGAGACGCACCCGGAAATAAACATGCTGGCACAGATCACGCCGCTTGTGATACAGGACGTGAAGAACAAGCTGATAAGGGACGGCAAGAAGGCAGGGAACACGAACAGGCTTGTACAGGCATTGAAGACAATGATGCGTACTGCCGAAAACTGGGAGCTTGTTCCACAGCAGAAATGGCAGACAGTCTCAAAGCTGAAACAGAAGAAGGGCAGGGTCGTATTCCATACGGAAGAGGAAATACAGGCCATGCTTGAAGCCGTGCCAAATGACTGGTACAGGCTCATAATCAAGCTGGGATGCCGTGCAGGGCTGAGGCGTGGCGAAATGGCGGAACTGCGATGGGAGGACATAGACTTTCAAAAGAATGAGATATATATCCGTGCCAACAAGACAGAGAACTTCCGCCATGTCCCCATATCCGCGGATCTAAGGGCGGAGCTGATGAGGCAGCCTGTCAAGACCGGCTATGTGGTAAGGGAGATTGGAAGATGTCCCAGGGAAAGCAGCTATTTCATAACCGCCGCCTACACACGCGAGATGAAACGCCTTGGCATAGACAGCTTTCCGCACAAGCTGCGGCACACCTTCGCCAGCCACCTTGTGCAGAAGGGGGTGGAGCTTTACACGGTATCAAAGCTGATGGGACACAGCAGCATAAAGATGACTGAAATATATGCCCATCTAAGCCCCCGGACAATGCAGAACGCCATAGATGTGCTGCCATGATTCCGATGACCATTTTTTACAGGACGCTAAAAAAAAGTATCACAAAAAAATTAGGATTTTATCACAATTCAGAGGAGAAAAAAATGCGCGGGAAGGGACTCGAACCCTTAAAGGCTAAACGCCCATACGGTCCTGAGCCGTACGCGTCTACCAATTCCGCCACCCGCGCAAATAAAAAATGGTTGGGATAGGGTTCGAACCTATGTAGGATAAAATCCGACGGTTTTACAGACCGTTGCTTTTGACCGCTCAGCCACCCAACCATTCAAAAATTTAAAAAGAGCCGTTGCCAGAAACTACTAATGCAACATAAATATTCTAGCATAAAAAAACATATTTGTAAATAGCAGGGGATCACAAATTAGCAGTTAGCAATGAGCAATAATAGTATTGCTTTAAAATTAGCAATTAGCAATTTAGGAGATTCCTTATAAGAAAATTTTAAATTCTCGTATTGATACAAAATCTGATTAAAATCAGGATTTTGATTTTTTCAAAAAATGCGATTTTCAAATTCTGCCTGTTTAATTATATAATGTTTATGGCAATGAAAATACGTCAAATAGGATAAGACAATGATACCTGACTTGCTTGAAGAAGTGTTAAGGAACGAAGTATACCCGGCAATGGGCTGCACGGAACCGGTGGCAGTGGCATTCGCGGCGGCAAACGCGGCAAAACTTCTGTCCGGCACGGCGACGGAAGTGCGGATAATAACAGATCCGGCGACATACAAGAACGGCCTTGCCGTATCAATACCAAACACGTCGGGACAAAAGGGCAACATTCTTGCCGCCGCACTGGGAGCGCTTATACGCAGGCCGGAACTCGGACCGGAACTTTTCAAAAGCATTACCAACGAAATGGACTGTGCGAGAAGCATGATTGAAAACGGCAAGGCCACGATAAGCACCGACCCGTCAAGACATGGAATTTACATTTCGGCAGAGGTGTTTTCTGGCAGGGAGCGTGCCTTATGCGTGCTTGAAAACAGCCACAAGGACATATCATTACTTGAACACGACGGCAAAACGATAATAAGCAGGCAGGGCAGAAAGGATTTGAAGACAAGGCATTACAAGGAACAGCTAAAGACTGCCTGTCTGAATGACTTGTTTGAAGCAGCAGCCTCCACGTCGCCGGAACAGCTCGCATATATAAAAAAAGGCGTGGAAATGAATCTTGCCGCAAGCCTGCAGGGGATGGCTTTAAAAAAAGTCGGCTATTACATCAACGACATCATAGAAAAGGGCTTTATGAAAAAGGACGTTTTTTCCGAAGCCAAGATAACAGCGGCCTGTGCCACTGATGCCAGGATGGCAGGCCTTCCAGTGCCGGTGATGTCAAGCGGGGAATCCGGCAATCAGGGCGTTGTGGCAATACTAGTACCCTGGGTAGTCGGCAAGGCAGCAGGCCGCCCCGAAGAAAAGATTCTGAAAAGCATAGCGCTTTCCCATCTGGTAAACTCATACATAAAGGTTTTTACAGGGGAACTTGCCCCAATATGCGGCTGCGCGGTTGCCGCCGGTGTTGGAGCGGCCGCGGCGATAGTATGGCAGTTCTGCGGGGCAAACACGCACAAGGTATCACTGGCAATAAACACGATAATCAGCGATATAGGCGGAACATTGTGCGACGGAGCGAAAAGCGGTTGCTCTTTAAAGGTGGCCTCGTCGGCAGATTCCGCAATCCGTGCGGCATACATGGCGATACACGGCGAGGGCATAACTGAGCTGGAAGGATTCATAGGAAATTCAGCGGAGGAGACAATACAGAACATAGCCCGAATTTCCTGCACGGGAATGAACAATGTTGACACCATTATCCTTGACATCATGTCCGAAAAAAGAAAAAAATGTTAGAATACACTCGGCTTGATTAATCACCCTTATTATTAGCATAATAGTATAGTAAATGATTTGACAAAAAGGCAGAAGAAAATGAAAAAATCACCGGAATCAGGAAGCAATTTCAGCATGGCATTCAAAATACTTACGGAAGCACAGAGAACGGCCTTGTCCTCGTATTATGCCTTTGCCCGTGCGGTTGACGACATTGTTGACAACAACGAGAAAGATGCGGAAACAAAGAAAACGGAACTGGCAGCGTGGAGAAAAAAGGTTGACTCCCTGTTCCTTGGCCTTGTTCCGGAAAATGACGAATTATGTCAGAAACTGGCACAGGCAATAGTATTCTACAATCTGAAAAAGGAACATTTCACCCTTCTGATTGATGGAATGGAAATGGATATTGAGAAGCATGAATACGCCACGATAGAAGAACTGGAATACTATATGTACCGAGTGGCCGGAGTTGTCGGCGAGGTATGCCTTATAATATTCGGATATCAGGGTGCTAATGCCAAGGAGATTGCCACCGTAATGGGCTACGCCGTACAGCTTACAAACATCATACGAGACGTGCGTGAGGATTACGAGGCAGGACGTGTATACATTCCGTATCAGGATCTGGCACGATTCAACTGCGGCAAGGATCAGTTTTCCGCCCCTGGCTACAGCAAGGAATTTACCGACATGATGGCCTTTGAGACCGAAAGGGCGAAAAAATACTATTCCGACACACTTGCCCTGGTAGACAGGCCTCACAAGTCCGGTTTCAAGCCATCTTTGCTTATCTGGAACATATACTACGATCTTTTGCTGAAAATAGAAAAGAACGCATTCCACGTCAAGGAAGGCAAGATAAAGACCACCAAGAAGGAAAAATTCATATCCGCACTCAAGACAATAGTCGCATACTTAAAGTTATGAACAGGTCTTTCCATTCAGAAATTGTCAGATATTCATTTGTCGCCATGATTTCCGTGACATTTATGTCATTTTTGTCCCAAAACCTGTATGCGGGTGCGGCAGACGAGCTTAAAAAGGCAAAATACGAGGAAAAGACAAATTCCGAGGGTGCGGCATTTGATGCGGCAATGGATGGATTGATAAAATTCCCACAGGACAAAAACCTGTTCCTCTATGCCATAGAGATGTCCGCAAGTGCCACACAGAGCCAGCTCTCCTCACTGGAATCAAAGGCAGAGACAATGGCTGAAAAGAATCCTAACGACTATTCGTGGAATCTTTCCCTTTGCAGCATAAAGAGAAGGCTTGGAAAGACGGATGCTGCATTACAGGCCTGTCTAAAAGCCGTGCAATACGGAAGAAACGAGTTCAAGGCCAATCTGGAAACAGCCAAGACATATCTGAACATGGGCGTGTACGACAGGGCAGAGGAATTTGCAAAGACCGCGTTGGAAATAAGCCCTGCGGATTTTGAAGCACTTTACACAATGGGAAGCGTCTACGAGGCACAAAACATATATGTCAAGGCAAAAAAGAATTACGCGGCAGCACTTGCCGTAGCCGGAGATGACATATCGTCAAGGGCGGAGGCCAATGCCGCAATGGCCTCGCAGGCATTAAAAAGAATCAACAACTCACAGAAAAAGCAACGTCAGAAATCAATGGAGAAAAAGACAAGGGAAAACCTAGGTGCTTTGGCGGAAGCATGTACAAAACAATTCAACGACGAGGCAGACAAGAATGATCTTGACAAGGCGGCTGATACTGGAAAAGCCTGCATGAGAAAAAATCCCAGAAATTTCAAACTGTCATCACGTCTTGCGGACGTGCTTGTAGATGTCGGTGAATACGAGGAAGCAATAGACGAATACGAAAGGGCCTTGAAACTGGCAGGAGACGACAACAAGGCCTATGCCCGTCTGTGCATAAAGGAAGCCGAAACACTGATAAGGCTTGAAGACAGGACCGCCGCCGAGAAAAAATACCGAATGGCAGCGGCGGCAGCACCGTTTGATTCAAAAATATTGGTCACGGTGGCAGACTATTTTCTAAAACAGACATCGTACAAGGAGGCACTGCATTATTTCACGCTGGCATTGCAGATAGACCCCCAGAACAAATACGCAAAGAAAAAAGCCGAAAGTCTCGCATTGGATATGATGAGTGACGAGGAAATCCTGGACGAACTCAAAAAGAAAAGGGCAGTACCGGAAAAGACAAAGACACTTACGGAAAAGGAACTCAAGCTGCATCGCAACATAAGGGCTGCGGAAGCAGCAGGAGCAGTGGAGATCCTTAGAAAGAAATTCCCCGGAAGGCCTCAATTCTACTACGAGGACAGGACAAATGGCCTTAAAATACTTCTGTCCTATGAAGGCTATCTCGCATATTCAAAGTCCGTCACCATGGATGCCATACGTTTTTTTGAGCAGAAAAAGATAAATTTCCGAGAAATATTCAAACTTCGTGATCTCAACGGCGAGCCTTTGTTTGACAAGTCCGGACAGATAACTCCGGAAGGCATAGCCGTATGGTCGGAGGCGGCAGCTACAGGACGAGTAACCTGGATCCTCTCGTATCAGCCTGTTCCTGGCAGCAGGAAGCAGATAACGGCCTCCAGGGAACTTATAAAGCTGTCAAAAAAGGGATACAGGGAGATAAGCGAGCCTGAATATCTGTGGCTTCTGAGGGCGACAAACTGCCCACAAGACGTGCTAAGCGACAAGTCCCCCATTTACCTGCAAAAGGTCAACGACGGGGCGACCACGCATTACATGCTTTGCTACGTTGAGGGTTCGTCATGTCTCAACACGGTAAACAGGCTTCTGCCGATATATATTGAAAGATATCGCAACGGGGACACGGAGATCTCCACCGGAAAAGCTACTTCATTTTTTGGCAGCGGTGGAACACGTCAGTATCGTTTCTGTGAAAACGGAAAGATATGGGACGGTGGGATTTGAAATTGCATAACCGTTCAAAATTTGCTAATATATTCGTATTATGATACAGAAAACCACACTTCCCAAGGTTGAAGACATGGAAAAGTCACGCAAGTGGCATTTCCTTGACGCTTCCGACCAGGTATTAGGCAGATTAGCCACAAAGATTGCCGTTTTTCTAACCGGCAAGCACAAACGCATTTACGCGCCGCAGACTGACTGCGGTGATTTTGTCGTAGTCACAAATATTGATAAAATTAAAATCACCGGCAACAAGGCAATAGACAAGTTCTATTTCCGCCATTCCGGATATGCCGGCGGGGCAAAAACAATCCCTTACAAGAGACAGATGGAACAGGATTCCAGACGCGTTCTTGAACTCGCCGTATACCGGATGCTTGACAACAACAAGCTGCGTGCTAAACGCATGAAGCGCCTGCGCCTCTTCAAAGGCGAACAGGATCAGTTTAAGGCCGCAAAAGCCCCAAAAGCTGCAAAATAAAGCAGGATTGAGACAAAATGGACAAGAAGAATTACATAACAGCAACTGGCAGGCGTAAGACCTCTGTAGCACAGGTACGCCTTATGCAGGACGGAGAAGGCAAGCTGGCAATAAACGGAAAGACACCCGAAGAATACTTCGGAAACATTCCGCGCCTTGCCTTTGTAGTAAACGCCCCCTTCACCCTCACAAAAGACCAGAAGTTTGACTGCACCGCAAAAGTGCAGGGCGGTGGCCCAGCCAGCCAGGCTGGAGCGATACGCCATGGCATTGCTCGTGCAATAGCCAAGCTGGGTGATGATTTCCACTCCGCCATGAAGAAAGCGGGATTCCTCACACGCGATCCCCGCATGGTAGAAAGAAAGAAACCCGGACAGCCAAAAGCAAGGAGACGTTTCCAGTTCTCCAAACGCTGATATTCTGTATCAGGCAATACAAAAAAAACGGAAAGCTTGCCCCGCTTTCCGTTTTTTTATGTCATAACACACAAGGCATTTTTTTGACGGGTGAATATTTTGTATTATATTATTATCGGGAAAATACTCGTTTTCCTCATATTCAAGGAGCAGAAATGAAAATAATAGCATCCATTCTTTTGGCAATGGCCATGGTGATACCGGCCTCTGCCGAGACAGTTGTAATATTCCACACAAGCGATGTTCACGGCGGATATGCCGTACATCAGGCAAAACGCAACGGCGAACAGAAACCGATTGGTGGCTTTGCCGCACTGGCAGCACTGGTACAGAAGGAACAGAATCCATACCTGCTGCTGGATTCCGGAGACACGTTCCAGGGAACGCCTGAGGGCAATTTCTCCAAGGGAATGGCCACTGTTGAGCTTATGAACCAGCTCGGTTATTCAGCAGTCGTTCCAGGAAATCATGATTTTGACTACGGCATGGACGTTCTTAAGAACATGGCAAAGCATTTCAATTTCCCAGTGCTTGCCACAAACATGTATTCCAAGGCCACAAAAAAGACACCGGATTTCATGTATCCGTACATAATACGCATAGTAGGCGGACACAAGATAGCCATTCTCGGCATTGTTGGCACACATACGGCTACATCAACACTTCCGGCAAACGTAAAGGACTATTATTTCGGCAATGAGGCTAAGGAAGCCCTCAAATGGGTAAAGATCATAACAAAGACCGAGAAGCCTGACGCGATCATTGTCCTTGCCCATATCGGCCTTGGTGGCCCATTCGGCGGCAAAAGAGTGAATGTCAAAATGAATGCCGAACAGGAAGCGGAAATGGCCAAATACGGCACTCTGGCAGTTGCCAGGGCAATAAAGGGCTATCCAGCGGTTGTCATGGGCGGACACAATCACACTGCCCTCAACACAAGCTACAAGGACGAACAGTCCGGCATACTCCTGGTTGAGAGCGGATCCAGCCTTTACAATGTGTCCCGCGTGGAACTGGAATTTGACGACAAGACCGGCAAGCTCGTAAAGACCTCCGGAAAGCTCGTAGAACTCTGGCATGAAGACCTTGTAAATACCACAGCAGAATCCGCCGATTCAAAGACTTGCGAGAATCCGGCAATTCAGGCCATCATAAAGAAATACAAGGATTCAGCCGATGCCGTGATGAATCAGGAAATATCCTACACGAATGTCGATCTCAACCGCAATTTCCGCGAGCCTGGAATTGACAATATGGCCGGAGACTGGTTCGCAGACGCAATGCGCCGCCAGACCAAATCCGACATAGGCGTTCAGAACAGTGGCGGCGTAAGGACAAACATAGCGGCTGGCAAAATAACATACAGGGACATTTACCAGATAATGCCTTTTGACAATACCCTCGTAGTGACGGAACTTACCGGCCAGCAGGTGTTTGACATGGTCAATGACAGCATACACCTAAAGGGCGGCAATCCTACCACCACATTGCAGTTCTCCGGATTAAGGGCGGAATGGAAAATTGTCAGTACCGAAGGCACGGATAAGACAGAGGTCATAAAGGTTGAGCTTTGCGGAAATACCTGCGACAGCGAAAACCCAGTTTTCTCCCCGGTTGATTACACTGCCACATACCGTGTTGCCACAAACAACTATCTTGTTGGCGGCGGAAACGGCGGAAAGATAATCGGTCAGGGCAAACCCGTAGAGGACAACGAGAGGGTTCTCCGCGATTACCTTATAGACGACCTCAAGGCAAACCCTGTAAAGACAGCCCCGATAGGACCTCGCCTTGTACAGGTAAAATAAACAGAAATGAGAAAGCTGCGGCTTCTGGCCGCCCTGCTTCTAATACTTGCGGCGTGTGCCAAAAAGGAAGGATTTGTAATATTCTCCACGGCACGCGCCCAAGGCAGGATACAAGCCCCCGACGACTGCTTCAAGAAAGGCAGCTGCGGGGGCTTCCCCGCTTTAAAAAACATATATGATTCCGAGACACTGCCAAAAATAATCGTAGATCTCGGAAACTGGGCAGAAGACAGTCCCAAAGGACATCTTACCAGCGGATCAGACGTTATCGCAATGATGAACGCATTTCCGTATACGGCGGCTGTACCCGGAATAACCGATATAAACCTGCCCGAAAAGGATTTTGACCGTATTATAAAGAACTCACAATTCCCGTTGATAGGAACAAATCTCTATACCAGAAGCGGGGAAAGAAAGGCGGGAATTGAAAATCATTCCATAACCACGGTAAATGGGCATAAGATAGGAATATTCTCCGTATTGCTGGCAAATCCAAAAAGACCGGAATCGCAAAAGAATTATGCCAGATTCCGTGTTGAAAAAGGCAGCTATGACGCAAACCTGGCCATAAACGCTCTCAAACGGGATGGTGCGGAAATAATAATCATGCTGTTGTCTGTAAACTCATCGGACCAGCTTGACAAAGGCTATTACAGGGATTTCATCAATCAGGTAAAAAGGGCAAACATAATAATCACTGACGATCCTGATGTGAAAAAGACATTCCGATCCGGAAATACCTGGATAATTCCCGCCGGAACGGAAAACAAGAGGGTAAGCCGTGCGGAAATAACATTCAATGCGGAAAATGGCAAAATATCGGCGGTAAAGGCAAAAACGATAGACATAGATCCCATAAAATACAAGGAAAACGCGGATCTGCATCTGCTTGCGATAAAATTCCAGATTGAGGAAAAAAAGCATTTCGCAAAAAAAATAGGCACGTTGAAAATCCCCCTTCCATTGGAAAGTGAGAATGTGCCAGTGCTGGCCAATTACGCGTCAGACTGCATAAGGGCATGGGCCAGGACTGTTGTATCCATAATGCCGTCCAATGAGCCTGCCGGGTCTTTTTTGGACGTAAACGTGTCATTGTCCGATCTTTACAGGGCATTTCCAAAAGATTCCAGCATTGTCTTTGTAAAAATACGGGGAGAAAACCTGATAGAGGCATTAAAAAGCCTTAATCCGGATCACTTCACGATGTCCGGAATAAAGGTTTTTTACGACAAGGATGGCAAATTTGAGAAGGCGGAATTAAACAATGGGCAGCTAAAGCCAGACAAGATTTACCAGATCGCCGTGCCTGATTCAATGATAAATGAGGAAAGCAGGCTGTTATTGGCAAATGCCGCGGAATTTGCAAATTCAAAACATCCGACCAGAGATGTCATGCGTTGGTGCATATCAGGCAAACATGTTTTCCAGCCATATATGGCAAGGATAATAAAGGGAGGACGATGATGTTCGGCAGTCAGTATCCCCCACCACCTCCTCCGTCGCCAATATCAGTATTCTTCTCAAAACTTTTTTTCAGAATAAGGGTGCTTGTACTGTTGGGCATAATATGGTGCTGCCTTTATGCCGCAAATATCCTGTCAGGAAACAGGATTGCCGTGGAATACGACGGAGGAATAGCTGAAACATCCTCCTCAATTCAGACTGTCGAGACAGAAAAATATACGATTTTCTCAAAAGAATACTGGCAAAGGCTAAACAGCATGGCAGGAAAGGACAAGACAAAGCCAATGCCAGCAATTATATGCCTTGTAGCGAAATCAATAGGAATAAGACCATATATCCTAGCCTCACGAGAGGACGAGGGTGCGGATGCGTTAAGAAAAAACTGGAAAAAATATTCACACGCAATTCTCTTCGTGCCTGAGCCAAATGACATTTACGATTTTCTGGAAAAAGAAAAACCTTTGATCTTTATGGCATCTTCTGACGAGGCAATCGTTCAGGCCGTAAAGGCAGCCGTCAAGCCAGTCAGAATAAAAAGAAAAAGCAGAAATCATCTGCCTGGAGAATACAACCCCGGAAAATACGACGAGGCAATACTGCCATTTTCAGGGATATGATTAGAATTAGGGAAACACTGAAAAAGTCCCTAAAAATATGGTATAATATATACGACGG
>R20__coassemble_1205_pt1 | contig 15313 bp, 11 predicted proteins | sample R20__metabat2_high_PE_044 | metagenome-assembled genome bin R20 | reverse complement strand
TTATTGTACCTGAGCATTACCAGCTTTACGGTACAGAGGCAAGGATAGACAAAGACGGAAATAGGATTGTCTCGCCAAATAATTGTCTTTGGCTTACCAATTTGGACAACTCGAAAAGGCATGAGGATATTATGCTGAAAAAAACATATTTCGGAAATGAAGAAGAATATCCTTCGTATGACAATTATGACGGAATAAATGTAGACAAGACGGAAGACATTCCTATGGATTACAAGGGAGCAATGGGAGTTCCAATAACTTTTTTGCATAAATTTAATCCCAGCCAGTTTGAAATAATAAAATTCAGGAAAGGAGATGATGGAAAAGATCTTGCCATCAACGGCAAATGCCCATATTTTAGAATATTGATAAGGAGGATTGTCAGTTAGGCAAATGAACATTGAAAAATTAGCAATTGTGGAAATTCCTTATGAAGCAAGTTGAATTTGTCGTCGTAAAATTAATTTCGTAAAAAAAGGACAAAAAAAACAGTTTTAAAAAAATCGTCTTGAAATTTTGAAAAACAAAAAAATGGTATAGAAATTTCAATTTTGCAAAACCTGATCAGAATTTTAAAAAATTGAAAATTTTAAGTAAAAATTTAAAAATTATAAAATTCGGAGATTTAAATGGAAATTACCAAAGACATCAAGTACATCGGCGTGAATGATCACAAGGTTGACCTTTTTGAAGGCCAGTACGACGTGCCTAACGGCATGGCATACAACTCGTACATAATTATTGACGAGAAAATCGCAGTCATGGACACGGTTGACCGCAATTTCACGCATGAATGGCTGGACAATCTGGAACATGCCCTGAACGGACGCAAGCCGGATTACCTCGTGGTTCAGCACATGGAGCCGGATCATTCCGCCAACATAGCAAATTTTATGAAGGCCTATCCGCAGGCGAAAATCGTCTCCTCAGCAAAGGCCTTCAATATGATGAAGAACTTTTTCGGCACGGATTTTGAAGACCGCAAGATAACCATATCCGAGGGCAGCAAATTGGAACTTGGCCGCCATGTTCTCAATTTCGTCGCAGCCCCGATGGTGCATTGGCCGGAAGTGATGGTCACCTATGACAGCACGGACAAGGTTCTTTTCTCGGCGGACGGATTCGGCAAGTTCGGAGCACTTGATGTTGAGGAGGACTGGGCCTGCGAGGCACGCCGCTATTATATCGGAATTGTGGGCAAATACGGAGCACAGGTACAGGCATTGCTGAAAAAAGCCGCAGGCCTTGACATCAGGATTATATGCCCACTACACGGCCCAATTCTGACGGAAAACCTGGGATATTACCTTAATCTTTACAATATATGGTCGTCGTACGGCGTGGAAACGGAAGGTGTCATGGTAGCATACACTTCCGTATACGGAAACACAAGACAGGCCGCCGAGTACATGGCAGAAAAGCTGAAGGAGAAAGGCTGCCCCAAGGTTGCCATTACAGACCTGGCCCGCTCCGACATGGCGGAAAACGTGGAAGATGCGTTCCGCTACGGGAAAATAGTACTTGCCACTACGACATACAATGCGGACATTTTCCCATTCATGAAGGAATTTATACATCACCTTACTGAAAGGGCATTCCAGAACCGCACGATAGGATTCATAGAGAATGGCAGCTGGGCCCCACTTGCGGCAAAGACCATGCGCAAAATACTGGAAGGCTGCAAGAACCTGACATTCCTTGACAAGACAATAACGATAAAGTCCGCACTCACTGAGGAGAACAAAAAGCAGATTGAGGAAATGGCGGCGGAACTTTGCAAGGAATATGTGGCCCAGGACAGCTCCAAGGCCAATAAGAAGGATCTCAAGGCATTGTTCAAGATAGGGTACGGCCTGTATGTGGTCACGTCAAACGATGGGAAAAAGGACAATGGAATGATTGTTAACGCCGTCACACAGGTGACAAATTCCCCCAACAGGATTGCCGTGACAATAAACAAGGACAATTACACACATCACGTCGTAAAGAACAGCAACAGGATGAACCTGTGCTGCCTTTCCGAGGACGCTCCTTTCTCCGTATTTGAGAAATTCGGCTTCCATAGTGGCAGGAACACGGACAAGTTCGCCGGCGAGGAGAACATTCTCCGCTCCGACAACGGCCTCGTATTCATGTCAAAATACATAAACTCATTCATGTCCCTGGACGTGGAACAGTACGTTGACCTCGGAACGCACGGAATGTTCATCTGCTCCGTGAGCGAGGCCAGGGTGATTAGCGACAGGCCGACAATGACCTACGACTATTATTTCGCAAATGTGAAACCCAGGCCGCAGACCGAAGGCAAGAAAGGCTGGGTATGCAAGATATGCGGATATGTATACGAGGGAGAGAATCTGCCGGAGGATATAGTCTGCCCCCTGTGCAAGCATCGCGCGGCGGACTTTGAGCCAATTAAGTAAATTTGGAAAAAGATATCTTTTCCAAATTTACAATGAGAAATTAGCAATTTAAAATTATATACGTTGTACATACAATGTAAGTACAATATACATACAAATCATTGCAAATGTAATTACATTAACTACTCATTGCTAATTACTACCTGCTAATAAAAAACGTCGGGCCTTATGGCCCGGCGTTTTTTAATGCCTGATTTGTTTCAGGATGAAAACTCACTTGTTGCCGTCAGTATAAGATCTTATCCTCACGCCAATGTTTTCCCTGAAGTTATTGTAGAAAAACATAAAGTCATAACTGTGCATTGACTTGTCGCCGAGAATCTTCAAGGCTTTTTTGACATATTCCGGCCTTATTCCGTACAATTCTACGCCACCGGCCTCGTTGTTCAATTTTGCCGAAGTGAAAGGCCTTGCATCTTCCTCGGTCTTTCCGGCTGCCATATCCGTAAGAATCACCGCCCCCCTGTATTTTGACATGTCAATCTCATGCGTTCCGGTCTTCCATTCAACCGGATCATTGCTGACACTGCCGGGCAATATTGTCAGTATTCCATCTGAATTTTCAAAAAATGTGTTTATTGAAACAAATCTGCCTATGTCATCGGCCTTTTCAGCCTGTCTGATCCAGGGATATTTTTTCATTGTCTCAGGGGAAATGCTATGTCCGAAAAGATAGACGGCAATAAGACGTTTTTGAAGTTTACTGTCGCCGAGACGGTTTTTCATAATACATTCAGACATCATTCCGCCCTGACTGAAGCCCGCTATTATGAAAGGCCTGCCATTATTGTAATTCCTGATGTAATAATCAAAGGCATCAAGAATATCACCGCAAGGAAGCTCCAGATAAGGCAATGCTGCCTGATAGCTGCCCTGCATGAAAGTTTCCAAAGATGCCTGTCTGTAATACGGGGCAAAAAGATTCGTCTGTCCCTTGAAAAGGCTCATATTGAACATGGAATAATCAGCGGCATTTTTGCGATCCGCCTGGCTTGACGTATCCATATATCTTATGCCTTTGCCGACGTAGGTGGTAGGATATATATAGAACACATCCGCCGCATATTCCGGATCTTCATTTTCCGCAATTATCCAGGAGGATTTCTGCGAGTAATCAGGCTTTTCCGGGGCAGATTTAGCCACGGCAATGCTTTCCGGGGTCCTTGTCCCAAACTGTCCGGCTAGATTGACGGAATGAACGGAACATCCGCTCAAAGCCGCAACAAGAAAAACAGAAAAAATCAGAAAGATGTTTTTAGTTTTCATAATTATGATTTTACAAAAAACTCATTGTCCTTATCTTGAAATTTCGTCATTTGATTGACAATTTTTCCTATAATTTGAAAAAATATAAGTATTATGGTACCAGAAAAGAAAAATTTAATCAGGATACTCAATGACGCCATTGAGTCATACACGCCTGTTGCTTTTGCGACAGTTATTTCATCAGGCGGTTCAACACCCCGTGAAGCCGGGGCCAAAATGCTTGTTTTTGCCGACGGAAAAACGGAAGGTACTGTCGGTGGCGGCAAAGTTGAATCCATGGTTATAAAACAGGCTGTACAGTGTATTTCCGAAAACAAATCCGGAAAATTTACTTTCAGCCTTCATCTGGATGGCAATACAGGCATGGCCTGTAATGGTGATCTTGAGGTTTTCATAGATGTTTACAAAAAGCCTTTCAAGGTACTTATACTTGGTGCCGGCCACGTCGCAATAAAGATAGCACAGGCCTGCGAGCTGGCGGGCTATCCCTACATAGTCGCAGATGACAGGGAGGAGTTCGCAAACAGGGAAAAATTCCCCGGTGCAATGAAGATAATGACAGTTCAGCCGGATCATGCGGTGGCACAGGCAGGCGTAGACAGGGAAACATATATCGTAATCGTCACAAGAGGCCATTCCCTTGACAATGAGTGCCTTGTTGAAGCACTAAAGACAGATGCCCCGTATATAGGCATGATAGGCAGCCGCTCCAAGGTAAACACGGTTTTCCATAATATGGCAGAGAAAGGCCCTGTTAATCCTCTGACAGACAAGAGGATTTATTCGCCGATAGGGCTTGATCTTGGTGGCAAAACTCCTGGAGAGATCGCCATTTCCGTAATTGCGGAAATAACAAAGATTTTCAATCAGAAAACAGGAAAACATTTAAGGATAGAGGAGTGATTATATGATAATAAAGGCTATAAGACTATACAAAGACGGATTTATGATACGTCCATTCGCACTTGGCGGCGAGGATGGCATGGATAAGTTTGACCCTGCCGTAAGATACCGCTCCAGCCTACAGAATTTCCTTATAGACACAGGAAAAGAGGTAATACTTGTAGATACTGGACTTCCCGATGACTTTCCTGACCAGGTGCCGGACGAAAAGACCATGATTTACATGGGCAGCCGTATCAAGGGTTATGATGAGGCTTTTGCCGAAGCCGGATACAGGCCGGAACAGGTAAGCAGAATACTTGTCACCCATAAGCATGCGGATCACACCGGCAAGCTGAAATCCTTTCCCAATGCTGAAATTTATGTAGGTCCGGAAGATGCCGACAACCCGGAATTTGAGGGTCTCAAAGTGATAAAGGCAGAATACAATGACGGTCCTTATCACAATTTCCCGGCATCGCAGAAAATTGCTGACGGAGTTTACCTTATACAGGCAAAAGGACACACAAAAGGCAACAGCATTGTCATAGCCGAAAGCGAAGGCCTTTTCTATATGATGCACGGAGATGTTACATATACAGACGAGGCTCTGTATGAGAACAAGCTCTCCGTGGTTTTTGAGGACAAGGCCGCGGCAAGACAGACTCTTGACATGGTGAGGGAGTTCATAAAAAACAATCCAACCGTATATCTTTCAACACATACACCTTTGGGATATGAGAATCTGGAAGCCAAAAAGGTTGTTGACCTGGCAAATCCTCCGGCAATCATTCCACCCGGCGAAATAGTATACAGGACGGCGAGCGGAAAATATGTTTGCGGAGTATGCGGATATGTTTATGACCCCGCAAAAGGGGACCCGGAGCATGGAATAGCCGCAGGCACTCCCTTTGAGCAGCTGCCGCCGGACTGGCATTGCCCAAGGTGCAAAAAAGACAAGTCCGTATTCAACAAGGCGTGATTTGTAAACGCAGGAAAAGTCGAAGTTTTGTAAAAATGCTCCGTCATGCCCGAAATTAGTAATCGGGCATCTCTACGGTATGCGACGCATAAACTGCGGAGATTCCCGCTAACAACATGCGGGAATGACGGATAGTAGACTTTATCTGTGTTTACTTAGCAGTGAGAAATTAGTAATTAGCAATTGTGGAAATTCCTCATAATGTCATTGCTATGAGCGTTAGCGAAGAAGCAATCTGTAATTTTACGCATATTGTAATGACAGTATACGCACAATGTGTGTATATTGTCATTACAATCAGAACAATGGCGGCGGATATGCGAAAAGATATTATTTAATGTGCCAATTCCCAGTCCACGCTTTTTATATGTGTTTGAAAGAAAATGCGACAATATGCTGTCGCATTGACATGCTATGATATAAGTGTATGAATTAATACTAATTCCAAGCTTATTCATAAAAAATCGCAAATTAGTATGAATTGACATATTTTTATATAATTTTTAAGAATATAAATAGGGGAGACGCGGAAAAGTGTCTTTTCCTGCTTTTCAAGCTAGAAGTTAGGAGTTAGTAGTGAGTAGTTCAGGAAATTCCTTATGAAATAAGTTAATTTTTTCGTCGTAAAATTGATTTTGATTAAAAATATTTTTAGAATGGCTCAAAATAATATGTAATAACGAAAAATATTGACTTTTTTAATGAGTAGCGATAAGATTTGGAAGTTTTGTATTTTTCTTGAATAAAAATTTAAGAGGCTCTGATGGAAGAACAGAAACTATCCTTTGTAGGAAAATCGTTTGAACGCAAGGACGGCCTTATAAAGGCGGAAGGTCGTGCCATGTATGCCGCGGACAGGGAATTTGCCCACATGCTCTATGCGGCAGCCGTAAGGAATCCCCGACCAAGAATAAGGATACTGGGCATTTCGGACGAAAAGGCAAAAAAAGTTCCCGGATATGTGACTCTTGTCACTTACAAGGACATAAAAGGCCAGAACGCATGGCCTGTGCTTGACCTGGACTATCCTTTCCTGCCGGAAAAAATAGCACGTTTTGCTGGGGAAACCATAGCCCTCGTGGTTGCGGAAACGCAGCGGGCGGCAAAAAAGGCGGCTTCCCTGGTTGAAATAGAATACGAGGAATTGCCCAACATACAGGATCCGTTGGAAGCCCTAAAGCCTGACGCGCCGGAAATTGGCGGCACAACGGACATGAAGAATGTCTTTGCCCATTTTACCATTCAGAAGGGCGATGTTGACAAGGCTTTTGAGGAAGCCGCCTACAAGGTTGAGGGAACATTCAAGACAAATTATCAGGTTCACGGCTATCTTGAAACACAGGGTTCAATAGCAATCCCTGAAACAGATGGCGGTGTGACAATACACAGCACGACACAATGCCCGTATTATGTGGTTGACGGTGTCGCCGCAGCATTGGGCATAACATATAACAAGGTAAAGGTAATACAGACCGTCACAGGCGGCGGATTTGGCGGAAAAGAGGAAGTTCCAGCACTTGTTGCCTCACATGCGGCTATATGTGCCGCAAAAGTTGGCCGCCCGGTAAAACTGATTTACACCCGCAAGGAAGATTTCCAATGCATGTCAAAACGCCATCCAGGCTGGGCCCACATAGAATACTCGACTGACAAGGAAGGCCATCTTACTGGCTGCCGTGTAAAATACGTTCTTGACGCAGGAGCTTATTCAACAATCACTTCAATCGTGCTTTTCCGTGGAACTGTTCATTCAACTGGCCCTTACAAGATACCGAATGTTGACGTCAATACCTATGGGGCGGCCACGAGCAAGGTCCCATGCGGAGCTTTCAGGGGCTTCGGTCAGCCACAGATTAATTTCGCTCAGGAATCCCTCATAGACGAGCTTGCCGCAAAAATTGGCATGGATCCGGTTGATTTCAGGCTTAAGAACCTGCTTAATCCCGGAGAAATGACCGCGACAGGACAGAAACTTACTTCCTCCTGCGGACTTAGCGAGCTTGTGGAAGCCGTAAGGACAAAATCCGGCTGGGACAAGAAAGTAAATCTGCACGAGAAAAAGGGACATATCGCCAAAGGCATAGGAATATCCACCTGCTATTACGGCGTTGGACTTGGCGCGAAAGGCCGATTCCTTGACAGGGCCGGAGCAATGGTCAATATTTACAAGGATGGATCAGTCGGCGTAAGCGTTGGAAATGCCGAAATGGGACAGGGAGCATTGACAGTATTCGCACAGATAGCGTCTGAAACGCTGAATGCCCCGATGGATCTTGTAAAAACCGAAGAGGTTGACAGTTCCAAAGTGCCGGATTCAGGCCCGACAGTCGCAAGCCGCGGCACACTTATGGGCGGAAATGCGATAATAGAGGCCGCAAAGCCGCTACGCGAACGCCTTTTCAAGGTCGCACTTGATATGCTCATTGACAAGGGCGGAACTTCCGGCAAAATGATTGCCCACGACGGAATATTTGAAATGGACGGCATTCCCGTCTCATTCGTAGATGTTGCAAAGGAAGGCTGGAACCGCCGTCTGAAGATGTGCGAGGAAGGCTGGTATGTAGCTCCTCATGTGTCATTCAAGCTGGATAACGGACAGGGCGATGCCTATGTGGTTTACTCATATTCTGCGGACATAGCGGAAGTTTCCGTTGACACACAGACAGGCGTGACCAAGGTTGACAAGATATGGGCAGCCTACGACGTGGGTCGCATAGTAAACCCCATGCTTGCCACAGGCCAGGCACAAGGCGGAATATTGCAGGGCATGAGCTGGTCCCTGTTTGAAAACCTGCAATACAAGAATGGCATAATGGTAAACCCCAATTTCACCGACTATGTATGTGCCACCACGAAGGACAAGCCTGAATACGACATAACCTTCATAGAGAAACTTTATGATGAAGGCCCTTATCAGGCAAAAGGCATGGGAGAGGTTCCTCTCATCGGCGTAGCACCTGCCGTAGCCAATGCCATAAAGAATGCCTGCGGAGTAAGGATTGATTCCGTACCGCTTCTGCCTGAAAAGGTATGGCGGGCCATCAAACAGAAAGATGCCGCAAAGGAGGCCAAATAATGCCTTGCAATGAAACAATGAAAAAGGATTTTTCCGTTCTGCACCTGGACTGCACTGTTAACGGAAAGCATATTCAGCGTGATGTTCCGTCCAACAGGGCATTGCTGGACTTCATACGTCTTGATCTTGGCCTTACCGGCACAAAGGAAGGCTGCGGCGAGGGCGAATGCGGAGCTTGTCTTGTCCTTCTTAACGGAAGGGCTGTAAATTCCTGCCTTATGACTGTAAGCCATATACAGGGCAAGGAACTAATCACCATAGAGGGCATAAGAGGCAGGAAGGGCGGTCTGCATCCGCTTCAGGAAACATTCATGAAGGAAGGTGCGATACAGTGCGGCTTCTGCACTCCGGGAATAATAATAGCCTCCGAGGCTCTTTTAAGAAGAAAGCCTGATGCCACGCTGGAGGACATAAAGCTGGAGCTTACCGGCAATCTGTGCCGCTGCACCGGTTATGAGAAAGTCCTTTCCGCGGTTGAAACCGCAAGAGACAAAATGGCTGCGGACCCGGATTACAAGGAGGCAAAATAATGTCTGAATTGATTTTCAAGCCTTGCTCTTTGGAAGAAATGTGGGCGGAAATGCCAAATCTGCCGGAAAGCCGCAAATACATGGCAGGCGGTACGGACGTTGTTACGGTTGAGAACGCCGGATTCCCTTCCGCAGAATGTTGGATAGATATAAGCGACATTCCGGAACTTGCCATAGTCAGAGAGGAAAAAGATCATGTTTTCATAGGTGCATGCGTAAAGCTGAATGACCTTGAAACATATCCTTTCGTAAAGAAATACTGCCCGGCACTTCTTGCGGCGGTGCATGATTTCGCAAGTCCCAGTCTTCGCAATATGGCTACGCTCGGCGGGAACGCCGGAAATGCAAGTCCATGTGCCGATGGCGTATGCGCGCTTGTCTCACTTGAAGCAACAATAGTTCTCCGCAAGGGAAATGCTGAAAGAAAAATGCCGTTAAGGGATTTTTTCACCGGCCCGAAGAGAACAAAGCTGGAAAAAGATGAACTTATTTACGGCTTTGAGATTCCCAAAAAGGAAAACCTGCTTGGACAATATTTCAAACTTGGCCCGAGGGCGTTTTTCGGCATATCCAAGGTTGCCGTGGCACTATCTGCCGCAATGGATGGGAACAAGGTAAAATACGCCTCTGTTGCAATAGCGTCGGTCGCTCCTGTTCCGCTTTATGCCGTAAAGACATCGGAATATCTTACAGGCAAGGAATTGACGGAAGATACAATCCTGAAAGCGGCGGACATGGCAAGGGGAGAGGTTTCCCCGATAACGGATGCCCGCAGCGAGGCCGACTATCGCCGCGACATGAGCGGCATTCTGCTTGAAAGGGCATTAAAGGCCTTGAAATAGAAAGCAAAAAAAGTCCCTGAAAGGCTAGGTTCCCAAAGAAACGCACGGCATGAAGCCGACTTTCACCAATCAGGGGCTTTTATCAAAATTATATAGGATAAAAAGGGAAAAGGCAAGTACTTTTAAGAAAAAACTTATTTTTTTATGCAAACGGTACAGCCATTAATGTCATATCCTGCTGATATTCAGCAGGACAAATATGAAGGCAAGATAGCCAGGGGACAGTTCTTCACAAGGGGACGCTCCTGGCTTAAAGGCCAAGTCCTGTCTTTCATAAAAAAATCAGGTTGCCGCATTGCTTACGACCCTTTCGCCGGAGCTGGAGACCTCATTCATTGTTCAGACGAGTATGGAATAGCGGATATTGCAGGCCTTGACATAGATCCGTCGCTTAAATGGCGGCTTAATGACAGCCTTGTATCAATACCACATATAGACAACTCAATAATTATAACTAATCCGCCTTATCTTTCAAGCTATTCTGCAAGCAGGAAAAAATTAATGCCAGCGGTACGGAAATATTTTGAAAATACCTGTTATGACGACATTTATCTTGTTGCTTTGGATAGGATATTGGCAGCCCAGGAATATTCCGTGGCAATAATACCTGAGACCTTCCTAAATTCCGGATATAGGCAGATGAGGAGGCTTGATTCCATAACCATATTGGAGGAAAATCCTTTCAATGACACTGATGTCCCGGTTTGCGTTGCCTGCTTTGACGGCAGAACAAAGCCGCTCTCTGAAATATCCGTATACAAGAACAATGATTATTTTTCAGATTTGGGACATGTTTTTGGTATGAGGCCTGTTCCCTGCGGAGATGTCCCTGTCAGGTTCAATGTACTTTCTGGCTGGCTTGCATTGAGGGGCGTTGACACTACAAATCCTGCTGAAAAAATCAGGTTCGGCTTAAAGGAAGATTTTTCTTACGACTGGGAAAAAGGCATAAAAAACACTTCCAGGCTGCTGACGGTGATACAGATTGATGTCAAAAAAGAGCAGCAGAAAAATTTTATAGATGAATGTAATAAGATTCTGGAGGATTTGAGGACAAAAACAGGCGACATAATACTGTCCCCTTTCAAGGGAAACATGAAAAACGGCAAAAGGCGCAGACGGCTTGACTACAAGGCCGCAAGAGCCATAATGGAGCAGGCCTGGCATAAGATTTACGGAGGAAATGATTGCACAGTACAGGGATATTGTTTCTGCGTTAAAGCAGAAAAACAGACAAAATTATTTTGTAAACACATACGGATTTAATCTGCTGATAGACAATATATTGGCAGAAGATGTAAATTTAAAACCAAACAAACCGGAGGTACCGTGAAAAACATTAAGCATTATGCCTTTCCGTCTGAAATAGAAGACGCGATGGCAATCCTGCTAGACGAGGATTACAAGGCACTCGTAATGGCGGGAGGAACATTAGTAGGAAAAACCATACCTGCCTCGGCGGAAACCTATCTTGACATACGGAACCTGCCGCTGAAAGAGATAAAGGAAAAGGACGGCAGGCTCTCAATAGGTGCCTGTGCCACCTTTGACGAGATAGACAATTCCCCGCTTTGCAGGGAATGGGCAGGCGGCATAATATCGCAGGCCGCGTCAAAATGCTCCAGCCAGCTTGTACGCAACATGGCCACAATGGGCGGCAATATAGCAAAGCCCCACGCTTTCAACATATTCCCGCTGCTTCTTCTCGGCATGGATGCGGAAGTGGTTGTTGCAACAGGCGAAGGACAGAAAACACTGAAATATGCGGATCTGCCTGACCACAAGGAACTCAATCCGGGTGCGAACTGCATAATACTGGAAGTGCTTTTCCCGGCGGAGACAAAAGGAAGGAAATACGAGTTCATAAAGCTGGCAAAGACAAATTCCAGCTGGGAATCCTATGTAAATCTTTTCCTCTCCAATGACAAGGATAATCCAAAATTTGTCGTCGGAGCATTGACCCCAAGGCCGTTCAATGCCGAAAAGGCCTGCAAGGCATACAGGGAAAATGCCCCTGTCGAGGAAGTGCTTGCCACATTCAAGACAGAGGCGGAGGCAGCCAAGGGCCCAGGATACAGGGCAGAGGCCGCTACAAATCTTTTAAGGCGTTTTTTGGGGGCGGAATGATTAACGAGGAAGAAAAAATGGAAAAAGATGAATGTGGATGCGGTTGCCATGACGAAAATCTTCACGAGGAACAGAATTGCTGCGACGAAGACTGCTGCTGCGATCCAATGGAAGAGATAATGCTGGATGCCGATCCGAACGGAATGTTTGAAATCTGCGTGAACATAAACGGCGAAATGGGCAATCTCATTGTTTCCAAGGACGAGACACTTCTGGAAGCCCTTCGCAGCTATGGCTGGAAAGGCACAAAGAAAGGCTGCGACACTGGAGACTGTGGCTCCTGCACGATAATCTTCAATGGCAAGCCGGTACTTGGCTGCATGATGCCCGCCGTTTCTGCCCACGGAGGCAATATAACCACGATAGAGGGCCTCGGAACAGTAAGGAATCCTCATCCCATTCAGCAGGCATTCGTGGAAGCCGGAGCAGTACAGTGCGGTTTCTGCATTCCCGGAATGATTCTTTCAACAAAGGCCCTGCTTGACAAGAACCCCGAACCGACGGAAGCCGAGATACGCAAGGCTCTTGACGGCAATCTCTGCCGCTGCACAGGATATGTGACGCAGATCAACGCCGTGAACATTGCCGCAAGGAAAATGAAGGAAATGAAGGATCAGGCAGGGACAAATCCCAATGCCGCATATATGGGCAAGCCCAGAGGCGAGACAGAGTAAGGAGAAGGCCATGGAAGAAATCAAAGATGCAAAAGACTTGAAGGTTGTTCACACCCCCGGCGTAAAACTTGATGCCATGGGGCTGGCCTGCGGAAACCCTGCCTATGCCGGCGACGTGGATTTCCCGAATATGCTTTACGCAAAAATGCTATGGAGTCCACATGCCTATGCGAAGATAAAGAACATAGATACAAGCGAGGCATGGAAAGTTCCCGGCGTAAAGGCCATTCTGACATACAAGGATGTTCCCCGTGTTCCGCATACCACGGCAGGACAGGGCTATCCTGAGCCTTCACCCTATGACACATATACGCTTGACGACACCGTCCGCTATGTTGGCGATCGTGTCGCAGCTGTTGCCGCCGAGACTTTGGAAGCCGCGATGGAAGCCGTTTCCAAGATAAAGGTTGACTACGAGGTTTTGAAGCCTGTCTTCGGCATTTACGAGGCAATGGAGGAAGGCGCTCCGCAGGTTCATACGGAGACAGATTCAAAGAACATTCCTGACGCTAAGCACAACATAGCCGCGAAGTTTGACTTTGAAATAAAGAACAAGGAAAAATGGTTTGAGGAAGCGGACTATACGTTTGACGAATCATTCACCATTCCTTATTTGCAGCATTGCGCTCTTGAACCGCATACGACTATATGCTATTTTGACGACAATGGCCGTCTTGTGATACGCACTTCAACACAGGTCCCGTTCCATGTCCGCCGTATAGTCGCACAGGCCTTGCAGATTCCTGTAAAGAAAATCCGTGTAATCAAGCCACGCATAGGCGGCGGATTCGGCTCAAAGCAGGAAATACTTGAAGACATCGTTGCCGCACTGGCATTGAAGACGAACAGGCCTGTAAAGCTGGAATATACAAGGAAGGAAGTTTTCATTTCCTCCAGAACACGTCATCCGTCTATATGCCGCATACGCACTGGTGTCAAGAAGGACGGCACTATTACCGATTTGGAACTCGGTATTTATCTGAACACAGGTGCTTATGGCTCACACGCATTGACAGTCATGATGTGTGCTGGCTCACATGTGATTCCGATGTACCATGTGAAGAACAATATCAAGTTCATAGGCCGCAGCGTCTATACGAATCTGCCAGTCGCAGGAGCGTACAGGGGATACGGTGCTACGCAGTCATTCTTCGGACTTGAATGTATGATGGACATGATGGCCGAGAAGATTGGCATGGACAAGGTGGAATTCCGCAAGAAGAATTACATACGTCTCGGCGAGGGTTCTCCAGTGTTCAAGGCAATGGGCGAAGGACGCGAAGGCGTTGACCAGTACATAACATCAACCGGCCTCATGGAAGGCATAGAGAAAGGCCTCAAAGAGTTCAAATGGTACGAGAAGGCCGAGAAGTACAAGAACCAGAAAGGCAATATACGCCGTGGAATTGGAATGGCCTGCATGATGCAGGGTTCAGGTATTCCCGAAGTGGATATGGCCAGCTGCACAATCAAGCTGAATGAGGACGGCTCCTTCAATATGCTCGCAGGATGTGCCGACCTCGGAACAGGTGCGGACACAGTGCTTGCACAGATTGCCGCGGAGGTTCTCGGAGTAAAGCATACGGACATCGTTGTTCTTTCCGCAGATACGGACATAACGCCGTTTGACGTGGGCGCTTATGCCTCATCAACGACATTCATTTCCGGCAATGCCGCAAAGAAAACCGCCGAGAAAGTGCGCGACATGATTCTAAAGGTTGGTGCGAAGATTCTGGACGAGCCAATAGAGAAATTGCATCTTGCAGACGGAAAGGTAGTCGCCGAAAGCGGCGTTTCCTGCACGCTCTCCGAGGTTGCGAACACATCGCTGTACTACTATGACCAGCATCAGATAATCGCATCCGCCTCACATTACGCACAGACATCTCCGCCACCCTTCCAGGCGAATTTCGCCGAGGTTGAGGTTGACATGGCCACAGGCAAGGTAAATCTGCTTGAATATGTCAGCTGCATAGACTGCGGAACTGCCGTGAACACGCAGCTTGCCCAGGGACAGAACGACGGCGCATGCACCAACGGCATAAGCCACACCCTCTGCGAGGGGCTGGAATTTTCCGAGAACGGCACTCCGCTCAATGCCAGCTTCAGGCGCTACAAGATGCTGTCAATGAACGACACCGCGCTTGTAAGGACATTCTTCATACCGACATGGGAGCCAAACGGCCCGTTCGGTGCGAAATCCGTGTCTGAAATCGGCATAAACGGCCCTCTTCCGGCCATTTCCAACGCCATATACAATGCCATAGGCGTAAGGATGATAACCGCTCCTTACACGCCTGACAAGGTTTATGAGCAGATCAAGAAACAGCTGAAGAAATAAGGAAAAGCCGTAATAAATAAAAACAGCCCCGGAGAAATCCGGGGCTGTTTTTTTAATGAGCAATTAGTGAAAAACGGAAAAAATGTTTTTTCCGTTTTTCAAGTTAGAAGTTAGGAGTTAGTAGTGAGTAGTTAGGGAAACACTGAAAAAGTCCCTAAAAATATGGTATA
>R20__coassemble_1128_pt1 | contig 16242 bp, 17 predicted proteins | sample R20__metabat2_high_PE_044 | metagenome-assembled genome bin R20 | reverse complement strand
ATTTTACCAACCAGCTGGGGGCGGCTTGTTGTGGCACGGCTTTGCCTAGCCAATCAGGCGACGCCCCGAAATTTAATGTTAGATGATAAAATATTATGAAAATGTTCTGCTGACCACAAATAAACCAGTATTCAGCGAAGGATTAGGAACATATTATATTTTTGCAGCAAAAGATATAAATTTTTAAAAAAAATGTTGTTTCGGCGCAATGCCGTCAAAATCAGTTTGTAAAATTTAATTAAAGTTTTTTTAAGGAGAACAACTATGAAAAACAAAATGACATATTTTATAACGGCGGCTGTTTTATGCCTTGTGTTAGGTGCGTGTTCGTCTTCACCTAAAAAACAGCTAGATTTCAGGACGCAGACAGGCAAATACGGCATAGTCGGAGGACCGGAGTTTAAGGACTATGAAATAAAAGAACTTATTTTTGCCACCATAAACATGGACGCAAGCGGCATAAAGGACAATGTGGACAAAGGGATAATAGAAGAAATTCTACTAAAAAAAGCCAAGGAGGTCGGAGGCGAAGATATAATAAATGTGCGGGTATGGCGCAAAGATGTGCGTGAGCAGGGCGTAAGGGAAAAACACGTTTTTGAATACCATGCAAGCGCATTGGCCATAAAATATACCCATACAATAAAAACGTGGGAAAATTCCAAAGAGGATACTTCCCTGCCCGAACAACCCGCTGCAAAAGCAAAAAAAGGCCTGCTGAAGAAAATAGAGATGGGCAAATAAACATTAAGGACTAATTTTATGAAACATATTTTTATTGCGGCAGTTTTTGCCGCACTTACTGCATTTAGTCCGCACTATGTATTGGCGGCGGAATGTTATGTCATGGACGAAAACCTTAACTCCGTGCCTGTGGACTGCTCCACCGGGGAACGCATATACTCTCCGGCGGAAAAAGCCGCAATGGCAGCACAAAGACGCAAAGAAGCCGCCGCCCGAAGAGCAGAAGAAGCGAAGAAAAAAGCGGAAGAAGAGGCTAAGGCAAAGGCCGAGGCTGAAGCAAAATCAAAAGCGGAGGCAGAGGCTAAAGCTAAGGCGGAAGAGGAAGCCAAAAAAGAAGCAGAGAGAAAAGCTGCCGCAGTCGCTACCAAATCTGAGATTCCCCTAAGACAGGATAATACTTCAGCCTTTGACGGCATAAAAAGGATTAAGATAGGCAGAAAAACATATAGTATAAATTCTGTTTATTTCAGCGGGGACACTGCCCTTATAGAAACCTCGCAAAAACTTCCCAAATGGGAACTGTCAGGCTATTTCTCCCTGCCTTCATTTGCCGATGAGGCCATAGGATATTACGGCAATGATGTTGAGGCGGCATCGGTAAAAGCTGCTTATGGCGGAACATTGTCTTACAGCCTGCGGCCATGGCTTGCCATTGGGGCAGGATATGAAGCTGTCGGTAAAAAAGATGATGATTACTGGAATAAAGCACTTTATTCATATAAAGGCTGGATGTTTCGGATGAAACTCACGCTTAATCCGTCTAATACATTCCGCATTTATCTGCCTGTTTCCGTCGGACAGTATAAATATAAACGGAAATATGAAGATAGTTATTATGAATATGTTAATTATCACTCTTATTGGCACTATTACGGCAGAAATGAGGAAAGAACTAAAACCGTCATAACAGGCGGAGGAGGAATTGAAATAGGCCTTTCCCGCAATGTCGCCGTGGCCGGGGAATGTCTGTTCCCCTTGCATCAGGGCGGCAGCCCCGGCAAATTAAAGAATCAGCTAAACGCCCGCCTTAATTACCGCTGGTAATAAACATGACATCTTCATGTGCTGCCCTGCCCCATGACACAGGGCAGTACACCTTTGCAGCAAAAGAAATAAATTTTTAAAAAAATGTTGTTTCGGCGCAATGCCGTCAAAATCAGTTTGTACAATTTAAGAAAAGTATTAAGGAAATACGGAAAAAAGTAGCTGTTTTAGAAAAGTACTCCGTCATGCCTGAAATTGATAATCGGGCATCTCGTCGGTAAAAATTGCAGAGATTCCCGCTAACAATCTGCGGGAATGACGAATGGCGAGCTTTATCCGTGCTTCCTTTAAGGAGAACGTTATGAAAAAAATAATAATTGCAATATTGGTCGCTATGTCTTTTTCTTCTTGCCTTGACAAAGAAGTATCTGCAAAAGCTAGGTATGAAAAGGCATTGCTTATGGAAAACGGATATAGATGCAAGGCGGAAGCTGTAGCTGAATACAAAAAAATAATAGAAAAATATCCTGATACTACAGCCGGAAAAGAAGCCTCTGAACGTGTATCAATATGTAAAACAAGGTTTTTTACAATAGATGATTTCGCCTCCGCAATACGCTTAGGATATGTTGGATATGTGAAAAGAGTTTCACCTGACAAATACGAAGAAATATTAGAAAAAGAATTTGGAAAAAGACAGGAGTTTATCGGCTTGCTGTCGTATCAAATGGCGACAAAGAAGGATTCCGACAATGTGGATGTTCAAAACAAACGTATGAAACTTTACAATCAGGGGATGGGACCAAAACAGTCCAATATGATAAGGGCTACGGGTGGAATCAATTCGCCTCTTCTTAAAAAAATCTTCAATATTGATGTCTGTTATGAGAATACGGAAATCTCTGATTTCTTTAATGAATTTAGAGTTGTCAAAGGAGGAAAATTTCATGTAATAGGCAAATATAATTTTGACAAAGAATGCGTTGAAGCAGATGCCATAGACAAAATGGAAGGTGGTGAATACGAAAAAAAGGCAAACACGGTAACAAGTTTTTAGTTTAATAAAAATCAAAAAAGAGGTTCAATATGAAAGGAAAAGTAATTAGGATCAATCAGAACGAGGCCACAATAGGTTGGCCTGACGGTTCTTTTAAGTCTGTACAATATAGTGAGCTGGGCTTTCGTCCAGAAGTCGGGGATGAGGTGGAATTATATTCCAACGGCAATCAGGTTACTTATGTTCAGGATTCCAGCAAAAGTGTATATAAGGACACCGGGGACAAAAAGGCTGTAAACAAAGCAGCGTATGCCCTGCTGGCCATATTGCTTGGCTGGATAGGTGTTCATAAGTTTTATGCAGGCAAAACCGGCATGGGCATAGTATATTTGCTGTTCTGCTGGACTTTCATTCCCGGCATAATCGGCTTAATAGAAGGCCTCGTTGCATTAGGCAAAAAGTCCGATTCCGAAGGAAATATACTTATATAACCTGATTTCATCTTCACAAGGAAAGCCCTGCCATAAGGTGGGGCTTTTTAGCTTTCCTAAGGAAAAGTGTATAAAATATTGCAATATTCGTAGGGAAAAGTGTGTCTTGCCGGGGAAACGGATCCAATGAACAATTAGCAGTGAGAAATTAGCAATTGTGGTAATTTCAATGTTCTGTGTAAATTTTATCCATTATCCGAATCACTGTCTTACATGTTTCTGAAAATATTATGCCTTTTGCGTAAGCATTCTTTTTGCTGTATTCCTGCCAGTATTTGTTCATTTCCTTGCTTTGCATGACAGAATCCATTATTTCATTGTACTTTTCAAGGATTTTTTCTGTATTTCTGTGCTTTGAGGTTGCTGCCAGAGCTGCTTTTAAGTCCACAATATTTATTTCGCTGCCACGTAATTTTTCCAATATGAATATATCATAATAATCCCTGGGCCTTGTGTTTAAATCTCCTCTGGAAATAACTGTTTCAAGTTTCTCAGCAAGCAAGGTTGCAAGATTATATGCAAGAATATTTATTTCCCTATTTTCAAACATAAGTCTGTATGAATAAGCACATTCTCTCGGAGTGATTTTGTCTCCTGTTGTTATGTCAATAGATACGCTTACATTCATTGGGTAGTACAGGGCGGAAAAACTAATTCTAAATCCAGAATATGTGTCCTTTTCCCTTATTTGCTCAATATGTTTTAATCTGAATTCTATGTTGTCATCAAGATTTATATTGCACAGGTTTTTTGCTATTTCAATTATGCTTTGTTCATTCAAATGAAAGCCTTTGAGTGTTGCATCCAAATCCATTGTTGAGCGTGTTTCCAACCCTGCCATAGAGGCTATAAGAAATCCTCCCTTTATTACAAAATAATCCTTGTATTGTGAAACAGAAATCCGTTCCAATAGCCTTTCCAGCATATAATTCTGCATGGCGTGCTGAGGAAGAATATTTTTCTCTTTTGCGAACTTGTTTACTGCCGCTTTCAGCTGCATAGGGTTTTTCATAGCAGAACCTCCAGGTAGGAACGCAGTTTTTTTTCAACCTTTAGCTCTTTTGAAAAATGGGACAAAAGGGGAATATCTGCCCCTGGCCTTGCGACGTATTTGCGGAAAGCCGCAGCCACAGTCTGAATATCCGAATGGCTTATCGTACGAAGCATATCGCAAAGAGATCTTTCAGCATTGTATGTGGGAACTTTGTTGCCGTAAGGTGTTGTCGCGTATTCCATACCTGATTTGTAGAACTTTATGCTTTCTGAATGGCATATTATTCCAAAGGACTTTGCCCCTGAATAATTATATGCAGTAGGAAATGCCATTGACAATGCCACAGGCGTGGTCTCTGTCAGACCGTGCAGGAAAAGAGCGGTTTCATGTGAGAAAATGCCCCTTTTGAACATGGAATGTGCATTGAAAAACTCGTCTGCGATAATGCCATTTACATAATAAACGCCTCGTGCGGAGCGTTCCAGCCTGCCGTCAGCTGCCAGCAGACGCAAACATTCCCTTGATATTCCTGCTTCGGACACCATGGAAGCAGTGACAATGCCGTTGTTTGCATTTGCTATTGACAATATCTTTTCCGTGTCTCCTTTTGGCATAATAATCCTTTTATTGACTTATACGCTTAATATTGTAATCTAATTTTGCGGCAAAGTCAATAATTAAAGCATAAAATCTGCTATATACCCAGAAAAACCTGCTTGTTTTGCAAAGTTTTTCCAGTCAAGGCTGAAAAACTATTGATTTTAGGCAGGTTTTTCTATTATAGTGTATATATGGAGCAGAAAATGATAAACAGGCCGGATTATGTCAGCAGGGCATTGAAATTCAAGGACATTCCTCTTATCAAGATTATGTCCGGGATACGCCGCTGCGGAAAGTCAACCATCTTTGAGATGCTAAAAAGAGAGCTTGAAGCAATGGGCATAGGCAGGGAGCAGATAATCAGCCGCAATTATACGGACGTGGAGCTTGACGGTATGACTGCCAGGGAAATGCTTGCCGACCTGAAAAAATATATGCACGGCACGCAGAAACATTATCTTTTTCTTGACGAGCTTCAGGAAATTGATAATTGGGAAAAGGTCGTCAATCAGCTTATGTCCGAAGGAAATGCGGATATTTATGTGACTGGTTCAAATTCAAAACTGATGTCCGGCGAAATTTCCACCTATCTTTCCGGCAGATATGTTTCCATACCTGTTTATACCCTGTCATTCAGGGAATATTCGGAGTTCTTCCGGGGGGAGGGGCTGTCATCGCAGGAAATGCTTGAAAAATACATAAAGACAGGCGGTTTTCCTCTTATTGCCGCCAGCCGCATTGACGAGCGTTCCGCATATCAGGTTGTGCATGACATTTATGGGGCGATAGTTTCCAGGGACATAGTTCGCCGCCACCGTCTGAACAGGCAGGACCTGTTTGACAGGACTGTAAGGTTCATACTTGATAATGCCGGCAAGACTTTTTCCGCAAATTCCATAGCCAAATTTCTTCGCAGCGAAAACCGCCGTCTTTCCGTGGAGACCATATACAATTACCTGAAATGGCTGGAACAGGCATTCATAATACACAAATGCCAGAGATACGACATAATAGGCAAATCCATATTGAAGACACAGGAGAAATATTATCTTGGGGATATTTCGCTGAAATACGGCCTTATGGGGTATAATGCGTCAATGCTTCCGGCTGCCATTGAGAACATTGTCTATCTGGAACTATGCCGTCGTGGCTATGACGTGTATATAGGCAAGTTGCAGGAACAGGAAATAGATTTTATAGCGCAGAAGCCCGGAGAAAAAATATATGTGCAGGTATGCGTGATGCTGCCGGAAAATTCCTCACGGGAAACGGACAATCTGCTTGCCATCAAGGACAATTTTCCAAAATACCTTATAACGCTTGACAAACTTTCCGAAGGCAACATAAACGGCATACAGGTAATGTGCCTGCAAAATTTCCTGATTAAGGAAAAACTTTTCCAATGAGCAATGAGCAGTGAGAAATTAGCAATTGAGGAAATTCCCTTTTTGTTGTCATGCTGAACTTGTTTCAGCATCTCTAAAATTTTAGCACAGAAAAAATCGTGCAAATTAGTTTATGCACGATTTTTTTCAGCTTATAGACCAGCAGAACAGGAAAACCCGCCCGAATGCAGCGGGCGGGTAAACCGCTTGATTTAGTGTCGGAAGTTTAGTAAAAATCTACCTTTCGGCTACGCCGAGATATTTGCGGCGTATATGCTATACTTGCCTTACAGGCGGCGTATATGAAAGACACTTTTAAGATGTCAATAAAGGAGGCAAAAAATGCATAAATGTGATTCTTGCGGAGAAAGAGAAGGTGTAATCTATGCTTTCGGGCAATGGTATTGCCATGAGTGTTATGAAGACCAAATTTGCGGTGATATGGAGGACTGATGTTATACGAAAAGAACAAACTTACAAAGCAGAGCATTAGGAAGTTTGACGAAATAACAGTCCCGACTGAAATTTTGGAAAAGAAAAACAAGAAATAAGGAGGAAATATGGGAGAAATAATTAAAGCTCTTTGTGTAGCTGCAGGTACTGCCATTGGAAACGCAGTGGGAGACGCTCTTGCAGGAAATAAAAAATAAACGTGATAAGCGGTAGCGAGGCAAACTGAATAGAAAAATATTAAAGCAGTTTTTTCTGAAGCAGATTGCTTTGCTACCGTCCGCAATGACTACATGGAGATAAGGAGAATATATGGATCGTGAAGAATTAATTGAACATGCGGCACATTTGATTTTAAATAGATCTGGTCGTCTTCCAATGGAGGTAAAAAGTCTAGTACCTGGTTTGTCAACAAAACAATGGATGGAGTTAATTAAGATATTAGCTCCTCTAGCCACAGAAGTATTACTACGGATAATTGAAGCTTTAGAGAAAAGAAAGATTGAAAAATAATATCTTATGGCAATAAAAGCAAAATAAACTATAAAAAAATTTATTTCGCTTTTGTGGGCTTAATAATCATTGGGCCAACAATATTGACTACTGTTCAAAAATCAAAAAAGACAACAAAAAAATAAAAATAGTATATTTCTACATCCCCTTCGCTCCTTGCGGGAGAAGGGGACAACAAAGGGGTTGAGGGGTGAAGCCCGTCCCTATGGGGTAAAAACGACACAGTGTGTCGTTTTTAGGGCTGCAAGGCACGAAGCTGCTCGCTTGCATGCAGCGTAGTGCTATTCAATAAAAGCGGTAGCATAAGAAAGGGTAAACATTTTTATTAAAACTTATTTGTTATTTAATGGGGGCGTTTTTTACAATCTTTGCAAAAAACACCCCCTTAACTGGCAAATTTCTTCCTAAAATCTAATAAAATGCTCTGTTAAAGTATTGATAGCAATGACGATGCCGTCATGCAGGATAGCATATTCTCCCGGCGTTGACATTTTATGTGTTTTGGTATATACTGTATGTATATACATAGTAAGGAGGGAATTATGCTCATTGCAAAAGTGTTCAAAAGCGGAAACAGCCAGGCCTTGCGTATACCAAAGGAAGTAAGCACTGACAAAAAGGAATTTTACATAAGACGCATAGGCGAAGGGTACATAATTTATCCTACGGACGACCCCTGGCTGCCTTTGCGGGAAACAATGGGAACATTTCCGGAAGATTTTATGTCGGACAGGGAACAGCCATCCAGTGCGGCCTTGCCGGAACGTGAGGAAATCTGATGTACCTGCTTGATACGAATATCTGCATTTACCTGATGAAAGGCAAATATCCGGTATTGCAGGAAAAAATTATCTCATTGCGGCCTGATGACATTTGTATTTCTGCCATTACCGTTTATGAATTGGAATATGGGGCGGCAAAAAGCAGATGGGGCAGCAGCACAAGGCAGAAAATGCGCATATTCCTTGCCCCATTCAATATTATTCCTTTTGAGGACAAGGATTCCGAAGCGGCAGGAACGATAAGGGCTTATCTTGAAAGGCATGGCAGACCAATAGGAGCTTATGACATTCTTATTGCCGCACAGGGGCTTTCTCGTGGTTTGACCGTGATAACGCACAACACGCAGGAATTTGAAAGAATCCCCGGCCTGAAAATACAGGACTGGACGTTTCCAGTTAGCAATTAGCAATGAGCAATTGTGGAAATTTCCTTTTTTCGTCATGCTGAATTTATTTCAGCATCTATGCGAAAATTTTAGCACTCTGTTGTATGCAAGTGAGCAACATATTTTATCAATATCTTTATTTAACAGAGCATAAGTTTTTTATAAGAAATTGGAATAAGTCAATGAAAATATGTCATAAAGTATAAGAAAAGTCAACGGGAGTAATTTTGTTCTTTCAAACAGCCGTGAAATAAGGCAGTCCGGCAAAATAATTACTTTGTGATGTTTATTTGAAAGAAGGAGGTTGCTTTAAATAATCAAGGAAATGCGGAAGCGTTTTCCGCATTTCCTTGAAACTGGTTTTGGCAGGGAACTATGCTCCGGCGGTATAGGTTTTTAGGCCTTTGGACACGCAGAAGTACAATGCTTTGCCGAGCATGGCGCAGAGCACATTTTTTATGCCCCTTGCCCCGGTGCCTTTGCTTATGGCCTCGGCTGCAATGCGGCGCAGCTCTGTCTCCGGCATTACAAGTTTTATGCCGGCCTCCCTGTATATCTCGCGGTACTGTTCCAGTGCGCTGTCCTTGCTTTCCGTCATTATTTTCATAAGGTCGTCCTCGCTTAATGGGTTCAGCGGAACAATGCTGGAAAACCTGCCTATAAATTCCGGCATGAAGCCGTAGGCTTTAAGGTCATCGGCGGTTATTTCTTGGCTGCTGCCCGTCAGAGATTTTTGCTTTTCTGTTTCTGCCTCTTCCGAATCTTTTTTGTCAAAAGAGCCGAAGCCTATGCTCTTTTTCCCGCAGGTTTTAGCCTTTACTATCTCCTCAATGCCGGAAAACGCTCCTCCGGCTATGAACATAATGTTTGATATGTCATATTCCTGGTTGTCCTCGCCGAATATCTTTTTCGCAAATACTGTGTATTTGTCTGATTCAAGCATTTTCAGCAGCTCTTCCTGTATGCTCCTGCCGCCGATATCTTTCATTTTGTCTTGCGTGGCGCATAATTTGTCAACCTCGTCTATATAAACTATGGACGGCGGGAAAACATTGTTCATTCCGGGGATTTTGGCTTTGAGCCCCGTCAGGATGCTGTCTGCGCTAAGCCCCGCATAGCCTGCCTCCGTGAACTGGCTTGCATCTGCGGAATAAAACGGCACACCGAGAATTTCCGCAATCATGCGGCAAATGTATGTTTTGCCTGTTCCGGTGGGGCCTATTATCAGGGTATTGCTTTTATCCATTCTCTTGCCCTTTTTGGCAAGTCGGCAGCGCAAAGAATGTTCATATACGGCGGAGCAAAGCCTCTGCCTGGCCTCGTCCTGGCCTATTACATATTTTGACAGTTCTGCGTTAAGTTTGGCCGGGTTGGTTTTTGACGCGCCGAAAGGGTCATTGTCCTTTTTTGCGTCTTTTTTCATGTCGAAGCATTCAAAGAAACTTTTCTGCACGCTTTCATTAATTTTGAAAGAATCCGCCCTTTTTGAAAAACAACCTTTTTTCATAAGAGAATAACTATTGCTCAATATCTTAATAGCGTCGCAGAGATCATAAAATTTGTTGTCGTACATATATCTGAACAGTTCTTTTGAATCAAAGCCCCTGTCCTGAACAATGCTTTCATATAATACTTTCATTACGGCAAGTTTTTCGTTTTTGTCCAGTTTGTAAGAGCGGAGATGTTCTTCAAACGGTATCTTTATCGTCGTTATTTTCAGACGGCGTTCTATTTTATCTAGTTCATTATTATGATTGCCTTCCCTGCTTTTGAACATCATAATTACATCCGCGGCGTATTCCTCAGCCGTCAAATAAGGCTTTGTTTCCGTATTTTTCTCTTCAGATTCTTCAATCTTCTTTAACATCATTTCTGCACATTTTTTTTCCATGTTTGCTTCATTTATGCTTTTGTTTGTTTTTTCTTCTTTCATTTTACCCTCTTTTAGAAAAAATAAGCCTAAACTGCAAGGCAAATATTCCTTTTTACGAAGGGAATGCCGCAAAAGGTCTGTTTGCCGAAAAACATACTGAAGCGGCAGGAAAGCCGCTCTGAATGTTTGCTAATGTACGTAAACAACCCACAACAGACATATATTATACCACAAAAAACTAAAAATGTCAAGGGGTATCAAGAAAATTCTTCATTCCTATAATGTACAAAAATGAAATGACGGCATATTGCCGTACAAATAAAATTCTGCAAAACGCTTTTGAACCAGTTAAATGACATCATTGATACATTTTATAGCGCAGCATCTTTGTGAGGGAAGTAACGGAACAGTAATCCATGAATATCAATGTTCAAAAAAGCATAGCTGATGAATTGGTGTGCTTCACTGCCTTTAGCAATGACGATGAGATTTTTTTATCAGAGAACTTATTTAACAGAGGCAAGATAAGATTTCCGGCGATATGCTGTCAAAAGCATTATGTATGATATATTCATAACATCGCAAAGGAGAAATATCATGCAGAAAAACAGCACAGGCGAGGCAGAAATATCCGCTAAGACGCTTTCAGAAACATTTGAAGACACGGCGGAGCAAATGCGGCGGCAGTTCATTGAAGATTTGTCCGGCGGGCTGATTAAATATTACACATGGGATATGCATAAGAATCTTCTTGATAAAAAACTGGAAAGCCTTATTTCAGGCGAAAAACACGATGAGGCACTGGCACTTATAAAAGAACTGTCCGAAAAATTCCCGCAGGACAAAACATATTTCGGCAAGGCGGCAGAAATATACCGCAGGCAGAAAAATTACGCAATGGCACTGGAAATGTGCGAAAAAAAACTGTCCGGCACGGCATATTCATCCAGCCTGTCTTTCTGGAGCATGGCAGCAGGCGAAAAAATGGAAATCCTTGAAGAAAGCGGCAAAAGCAAAGAGGCGGAAGATTTTTTTGACAGCATAATGAGCAATGAGGAAATTCCTGAAAAAGAAAAAAGCATAGCAGCGAGGGCAAGATTCCAATATCTTCACGAAAACGGCAGGGAAGAAGATGCACTGTCATTATGCGGCAGTCCGTATGCCGGAAAATACCTTAGCGACGGCAAGGCATGGCTTTTAGAAAAGCTCGGCAGAGACGAAGAGGCTCTTGCCGAAACAAACAAGGCACTTGAAAAAGAAATTTCATACTGCACAGACGGCTGGGATTACCGGCACGGACATTACAGCAACAAAATGAACCTGCTCTGCAAAATGGGCAGATTCTCCGAGGCTATGGAACTTGTACACATAATGCCGCACAGGGAAGCGGAAATAGCCTTCTTTACAGAGCGCAAAAAAGCCATAGAAGATATGCGCCTTGAATTTGAAAACACCCTAATGCCTAAAAAAGCACTAGAATTCTGCATGAGACTGGAAAACAGGGAAATGTTCGCCACAAGCATAATATTTCTTTTAGGTGAAAACGGGGAATATGAAAAAGCCATTGATTTTTGCGAAAATTATCTTTTCGGCCTAAAAAACAGGCAGAATAACCCTTATGCCTGCATGGAAGAACAGTTTGAAGAGGCAGAAAACATAAAACTTGATCTTTTAGAAAAATTAGGCCGCGTTGATGAAAGAATTTCATTCATGAGGGAAATTTTAAGCAGCTGCAAAGACACTTTCAGAAAGGGAAAACTTGCAATTGACTTGGCATATACGCTGGCAAAGAACGGCAGATTAGGAGAGGCAGAAGAGCTTCTGCCCCTGCTTGAAAAAGAGGACATATCTTTTCCTGGAAGGAAAAGCGCGGCAGCCGCAATACAGGCGCTAATCCTTATCAGAAAGGGCGAGACAGAACATGGCCTTAAACTTGCGGCAGATATAGCCCTTAAACATCAGCCTGGAACAAATTATGCCCTGGTTTACGAGATTTTAAACGCCTGCGGAATTATTGACAAGATTCTTGAAACATCCAGGCCTGAACATTCCAAAATGCAGGATTTCCTTGTTAATGCGGCCAATGACATTCTTAACCATGACGAATACGACAAAGCCATATCCCTTTTGGACAAGGTGCTTGAAATATGGCCAGACTGCAAAAAAGCACAGGAGCTGAAAGAGGAAGCCATACAAGGCCGAGATTTTCAGTACGAGGAGGAATGAAAAAATGCTTGACATTTTTGCCATTTTTTGACATAATGCTGTCAAACAGGCATTGTAAAATAAATAATGAGCAATTAGCAATGAGTAATGAGCAATTGAGGAAATTACAATAATTGCTAACTGCTAATTTCTAATTGCTAATTGAATTAAAAGGAGATTTTTATGCAGAAAAGGGACAAAGGATATTACGGAAATCTGAGCAGCGAACACGGAGCTAAGCATAAAAGCGAGCCAAGGGTTCAGCGCATTATGTTTGTTTTCAGCCTGCTTATAGCTAACAGAATGCCTGTTTCCATATCTGATTTAAACACAAAGCTAAAAGATGAATCCCAAAATAAATATGACATATCAGAACGCAGCCTGCGGCGGGACTTGGAGATTCTAGAATGTTGCGGATACCCGATAATAAGGGATAAAGGAACGGTATATCTTGATTTTGACCGAAGAGATAAAAAACAATATGAAAAAGCCCTTCCGTCCATGACAAGTTCCGCAGGCAAAGGCAAAAAAGAGCAATTTCTTGAAGAGCTTAAAAACGGCCTCATAGAGTTTTACGACAGCAGCCTTCATTTAAAACTCCTCGAGAAAAGGCTTGATGAACTTTCAGACAAAAGAGAATATCAGCAGGCCTTAAATCTCGTAAAAACATTAAGAGAATCTGCCCCTGCTGACTTTAACCTTGCCCTAAAGGAGCTTGTGCTTTGCGGCAAAACAGGCGATTATGCCAAATCAGAGGAAATCTGCCGCAACATTTTGGAATTATGCCCCAATAGTCCGGACCGTGAATTTCCTAACGCTGCGGCAAATGCCGTGCTTACCGCTGCCAATATTCTTGAACAGGCAGGGCAGGCAGAACAGGCCAAGGAGCTTTTCCTTTCATCATTCAAATATGCCTCAGAAAAAGAGAAAAACAATGACCGGCAGATAAAATACGCATATAAATCAATAAAAAGAATCATTATTTTTTACAGATTTGTGACATTAGAACGGCAGGGCAGGCTTGAAGAGGCCCTGGAATTATGCTCAATTCCCGGCGCAGAAGATATTCTGTTAAGGAACAAGGTTTCCTTGCTGGAAAAACTCGGAAGGAAAGAAGAAGCGTTTTCCATCGCCTGCCTGCCGGAAAATATTCTTAAACTTGCCGAATACAGGCTGAAAAGCCTTTTTTCAAAAGGCCTGTATGAAGAAGCGCTGTCAGACTGCGATAAGATTCTTTCTTTAAGAAATAAAAAAAATGATACGATATTGCCTCGGCCTGATTTTACTGCAAAAAATATGAAAGCAAAAATATTAGCACGGCTGGAAAGATATGAAGAACTATCAGAGTTCATAAAAAACACATATCCTGAACCTTACAGCAAAAATAACAGCATATTTCTGGAAAGAGAAGCATTTCTTTCCCGGTCCAGGGCAAATAATCCTGAAAAGGCTTTGGAATTTTTCTCCCGGCCTGAAAACGGAGATATGTTCCTTGCAAGCAGAATAAAACTTTTGGATAGACTCGGCAGAACAGAGGAGGCGCTGTCAGAATGTAATAAAGCGATTTACGAAGAAAACGGAAGCCCCTTTAGTTATTTTACGGATCTAAAAAAAATCCTGATGGAAAAATTAGGGCGTAAAGATGAAATTATTGCCATGGAGCATGATAATGCGGAAAATTCAGGCAGGACAGACCTTAAACATCGCCATGCCATTGAAACTGCCATAAATTTGGCAGATAAAGGCAAATTTAAACAGGCTGAAAAGCAGATTTCCGAAGCGGAAAAAGAAATGAAGAAAATTTATGACAAGAGGGAACAGTCAGAAGCCTTTTTTCATACTATAGATGCAAAGGCTAAAATTCTGCTGATGCAAAATAAAGGGGCAGAGGCGGCTGAACTTGTTGAAAGCAATATGGAAAGTCTGAAAAAATGCAGCAGGAACAGCGCATATAAGCTGTTATACATAGTGCTTAAATCAGGCTGTCAGCTTGATGCCTTTATTGAGCGGATAAAAGAGAACCCAGAAAAAAAAGGATATGTCCTGCTAAACATGGCAGAAATTCTCGCAGATCTTCCTGCAAATAAATGTGATTATTCTCTCTATTCAGAAAAGTCTGTAATATACTGCGAATGGAATCATATTGAGAAATTTGCCGGATGTGAAGATGCCATTTATCTTGCCAGCCAGGCGATGAAAATATGGCCTTACAGTTCAGATCCGTTCCATAAAGCCGCAGAACACATTATATATGTGTTGCAGAAATTAAAGGCATCCCAGCCGGCAAAACAGTTAAGTAAACACTGACAAAGTCTTTTCAGCGTTTCAATTAGCAGTGAGAAATTAGCAATTGAGGAGTTTCTTTATAAGCAAAGTTAAAATTCTCGTCATGAAATATTTTTTGATAAAATCATGTCTTTTTTGAATGATTCAAAATAATATGCAAAAACAGAGAAATTTTGACTTTATCTGTGTTTCCTTAGTTAATCTGCGAATCCGGCGGATATAAAAATCGGACTGTATCCTTTTCCGGGTAAAGAATAGTGTTTGTCCCATATTTTCTGGCGGCATTTACGGCTTCGCTTTCACTGATGTAGATTTCCGCCGCTGAAATATTCCATTTTGCAGAATAAAAATCCTGCCATACGGCTATGAAATAGCCCAGTGCGGAAAAATCCCCGCCGCATTTTCTGTTTTTTGATGGCTCAAACAGTTCAAGATTATTGCTCAGGAATATATCCGCCGCCTCAATTACCATGTTTTTTACGGTAAGAACATTGCAGGGAACGCATACGGCTATGCCGGCAGCCTGCTCAATGCCGCTGCCGGGGTGAATAAGGAATGTGGCTTTTTTCTGCTGCGTGAACTCACATATTTTCTGCGAGAGCATTGAAACAGGAACATATATGCCGGGCGTATAATCCTGTTCAAGGAATTGCCTTTTCGCCATGCGCACATTGTGGCAGAATTCAAGTGGAAATTTCGCTTTCCGTTTCAGGTATTTTCCATAATTTCCGTTTAACGAGCCTGATTCTGCCAGTGCGTCATAGTGCTTTTCCAGTTCGTGATTTATATCTATGTATTCCATAAATTACGCTCCTTGTTTTTGAGAACTTTGCCTATTAAGCCAGAATTTTATTAATGCCATGAAGAATGGTTTTATTTTTGTTCCGTGCTTTCCTTGTTTATTGTCGTTCCTTTTGGTGGAAATTGAATAAAAGTTTTTTTGCCTTTTATGGTGAAGCCTGTCTGAGGAATTTCCTTTTCGTGTATGTTTATATCGGCCTCTTTTTTAAGCGCGCCGGGATTATCTAATATAAAATTTTGTACCATTGCAAAATACTTACGGTCATGTGCCACAAAAAGTTCCTTGCATTCAAGACAATGAAATTTAAGGGTATGGCAGCCTGACAGAGCCGATCCTACGCAAAAGTAAAGAATTAGTTTTTCTTTTCCGCATACAGGGCATATCTTTTTGGGCAGCAGGGAACTGTCAAGCCAGCCTCCGCGGAACCATATAATTCCAATCCTTGCTGGCATACCGTCATAAAAATTTAATTTTTCATCACCGTCAAAACAATCCGAGTATACAGTTCCTACAAGTCTTTTTTTCTGATTTGGATGTACCCTCGTAAGCAATTTGGGATTCTCTTTTGACTGTTTTTTACTAATGTATTCCATAATTACGCTCCTTGTTTTGGACCATAAAGAGCGTGGATGGAAATAAAAAAGCCCCATCGTAAGACGGGGCCTGCCTGCATATTGTCTTACTGGCACGGATTGATTTGAACGCCGGCACAGTCCCATCGTTCAGGCTTTAGCACCTTGCCATATCTGG
>R20__coassemble_1115_pt1 | contig 16390 bp, 13 predicted proteins | sample R20__metabat2_high_PE_044 | metagenome-assembled genome bin R20 | reverse complement strand
TTGCCTTACTCTTTTAAGAACTGCCGCGACATCAGTATGCTGCTTGTTCTGCATTGCCATTCCACGACAGGCCCTAGCAAGAGATTCCGTATATATAATAAAGAATACAAACGAGAAAAATTTCAAATGGAAATACACATTTTCCAACAGAAGTATAGACGAGGATTTCCCTCTTGACGAATGGGAAAGATACCGCAAATCCGTAAAGGCGGGCAAGAAGAACAAATATTCAAAAAAATTTGGCAAGGTGATAACAAGGAAGTACCAGTTCAAGACTGTCAACAACAGGTACATAAACTTTGAATTTTCCATAAGCCGTGATGAGTACGAGAAAGCAATAAAGGCCGCTCCAATAAAAAGTGATACGATAGTCATAAATAGGAACTGTTCCAACAGTTATGAATGTCTTATGCGTGAAAATGAAATAATAGGAATAAGCCTTCTTGCAAGACATGACCTGCCTGCCATTGCTAAACATGAATATCCCAAGATAAGGACAATAGCGGATAGCCTTTTCCGTGCGATGGAATCCCAACATATAAGCGAACCAAGGGAAATTGCCGAAACCATAGGCAACATGGTGCAGACGGCCATTCCATACCGTGTTCCCAAAAATTTCATTGGTCTGCTTACCCCCGTGGAAACATTGGTTGAAAGGTATGGGGATTGCGACACAAAATCGCTGCTTGCGGCCACACTTTTAGCATATTACACGAACATAAAGACAGTAGGTGTTCGCATCAAGAGGCATTATCTGCTAGGGGTGGAAGTGCCTGTACTAAAGGGGGATGCCACAATACAGCATAATGGCAGGACATTTGTACTAATGGAAGCAGCAGGACCAGCCTTCTTTAGAATAGGAGAGATAGGCATAGATACAAAAAAGGAGATATCAAGACATTACGACATACAGGAGTATTTTTAACGTAGATAAAAAAAGCATATATGCGAATCCTTAATGAGAATTTAGTTATATGTTTTTCGCACAGTTTTTTATATAATATAATTATGAAGCCTGAAGAAAACATACCGCAGAACAATGAAAAGACCATGACTACCGAGGCCGCCCTTATGCCGCGCGATTCCAACTGGATGTTCGCCTGCTGGCATATCGCAGAGCAGGACAAACTCTCAATATCGGAAAAGCTGGGGGAGGAATTTCTTGAAAATGTCCGCCTTGCCATAAAGGTGCATAACCTTACCGCCAAGACTGATTTCATATCGGAAGTACTGCCTGACGCTGAAAGCTGGTACATCAATGTTCCAGATGGCGGCCATGAGTATTTCTGCGAGATAGGATACAGGAACGGAGAGGAATTTGTCTCACTGGCAAAGACAAATCCTGTAAAGCTGCCACCTGCGAATCTCACAGGCCTGATTGGGGAGAAAATACATACCGTAAGCGGTGGCATTGAAAAACTTATAAAGGCCGGAGCGGACAAGGCAGGCGTGGATTCCGAAAACCTTGCCAAACGCTGGGAAATGTTTCGTGCCGTATTTGCCCCAAATATTGACGAGAAGGCCGCAGAATTTGCCGGAGGCATAAAGGTAAGGTCAGCCAAGGAAAAACGGAATGTGCCATTATGGCTTATCGCGGACTGCGAGCTTGTCATATTCGGTGCGACGGAAAAGGATGCTACCATTACCATCGGTGGCAGGAAGATAATACCAAACCCGGATGGCACATTCAATGCCAGATTCTCATTCCCGGATGGTCATACAAAATTGCAGGTAAAGGCCGAATCTGCCGACAAGACGCAGATAAAGACAATGGATATTGAGGCCGATCGCAAGACGGAGAAATAAGGAAAAACAGAAAAAAGAATGTTTTTTCTGTTTTTCCAATTGACAATTAGCAATGAGCAATTGTGGAAATTGCCTATCTCGTCATTGTGATGAGCGTTAGCGAAGAAACAATCTGACTCAGGTAATTTCAAGATAGGTTAATCAAGGAAAGGCTGAAAAAATTTTCAGTCTTTCCTTGATTTTTTTATTTTTATATGTTATACTGAAAATAAAGTTAGTGAAAATTTTTTCAGTAAAATATATTCAGACGAATTACGCTAATTCTTCATCGCATCCATTCCCGCTTCCTTTTTGATTTCCTCCAAAAGCGAGGCCATTCCTGGCTTGCCTTCTATGTCTGCCTGATTTATTATGTCATGCAGGTAATTCTGCAAATGGAACATCGTATGTCCGGCATTAAGCAGTCTGGCCGCCTTTACGGCAAGATGGAACAGTGAGAGATTGTTCAAATTCGGGGATTCCAGCACTGGAACGGCAACACTTCTTGCCAGCAAAAGACCCATTTCAGGAGCGGGGTCAAAGGCCTGCCGCACTCCGGCCTCCTGTATGCGTTCCGCAAGATCTGCCAATGCACGTATATTCTCCTCCGTGGCGGAACGTGCAGTCTTGCGAAGCATTATGTCCGCAGCAAGTCTTGCATAATTTGCCGCCTGAGATTTGAGCGGTCCCCAGGAGTTCAGTTCCTTTTCCGGCATCTGTTTCAAAAGGTAAAGATAATCGTTAAGTATTGACAGTGTGTCCGAGGAATGGTTGTCCCTTACCGCGGTGGCCAGCAGCCATGCGTACCGGCTCTTTTCCTCCGGGGAAAAATCCTCAAAAGTTATCTGAACTGTTCCCGGAATTGTCATTATATGGCTTTCCGCCAGTTCCGGCTGCGGGATTTCAAGGGCGTTTTCCATTTCTCCCAGCGTGTCGTGCGGAGCGAAATACATTTTTGGAAATTCCTGTCCCTTTCTGAAATATGCGAAGGCCGCCTTTCTTATCCCATTTCCGCAGCCTATTTCCGTTTCACCTATGGCTTCAAGCGTGTTTCGGGAATTGCGGCGTTTGGTTATTACAGGTTTTTCCGATCCGTTTTCCTGGCTGTCAAAGAACAGTTTTTTCGCAACGGCAAAAGCGGCTGATTTTTCGGCGGCCTTTTTGTTTTCCCTGGCAAGACGAATGTACATATCCCTAGCGCTGCCCTCCGCAGGATAGTTTGATTTTGCCTCCGCCAGCAATGAAAGGAAATGATTTTCCGTTTCCGAGGCCTTTTCGGCATCAAAATCACGCATTGTCTCGCATACCCTTACGGCATAACGCAGATTCTGCATTGTCTCTATTCTTGAAACATCGGAAAAGAACCATCCGCAGCTTGTAAACATGAACATTGCGTTCTTCTGCATTTCCAACAGCTGCAAAGCCTTTTTTCTGTCTTCCTCATTCAGTGGGTGGGGGGAATTTTCAGCAAAGAATCTGTCTTGTGCGTTCTTGTCATTGCCAAACAGTACTGGCAGGGCATTGTTGCGGGCTGCAACAGTGTCCTTGAAATACCTTGTACCCTCTTTCGCATAAAAATCCGCTACGGAATCACGCAGGTAATTAAGGGCATTTCTCAAAGGGCCTCGCCATTCGGTGCTGTCCCCGTTTTCACTGCCGCATGGGCAGCCGCCTTTCCAGCGTCTCACTCCGTGGGCACAGCTCCAGGCCGTGCCTTCTCCGTCCGGCCCGGCCTTTATCCGCAATTCCCACTGGGGGGGATTCTTCTGCAAATATTCTCCAAAATTCACCACCTGTATGCCACGATCCTTTAGTTCCTTGTGGAACGCATAAGCTAGCGTCATTTCCGCATATTTGTGATGATGTCCGAAAGTCTCTCCATCAACCGCCATTGTGACAAGCTGGTTTTCACCGTGAGCAGGGTCATTGGTAAAGCATCCCTGTATCCTGTCCGCGAATGTTGATGAATTGTTAAGCAGTCCCTCGAATGCGGCGGCCTTTGACAATGGACCGTCATAAACGAATACGGCAATGCTGCGTTCCTTTGCGTTTCCATTTTCCGCAGGCTTGCTGTCTTTCCATAAATAGGGTCTGGTAGTGTCAAAATTTCCACTTGAAACATCTGTCCAATTCGAACTTCCCGGCTTCCTTATGGATTGTATCTGATAAGGTGAAAGTATTACATACCTAAGCCCCAGATCTATTAACAGACGCATTGTGTCCTCGTCTACGGCAGCTTCCGGCAGCCACATTGCCTCCGGCATAAAGCCAAAACGTGTCTTGAAATCCTCAATGCCCCATATTGCCTGTGTAAGCCTGTCCTGCGGCGATGCCAATGGCATGATTATATGGTTATAGCCCTGTGCTATCGCACTGGAATGGCCTCTTTCCAGTCTGGATTTCTGCCCGGCCTCCACAATTCTCCTGTAATATGACGGAAATGCCTGCTCATACCAGGAAAGAAGGGTAGGGCCAAAATTGAAATTGAAATAGGAATAATTGTTTACAAAATACAAGGGCTTTCCATCTCCACGGCTTATCCTCGCGCAGGCATTGGGAAGATAACATTCCCTCGCTATGCGTGAGTTCCAGTTTTCAAACGGCCATGCGGAAAGCTGTGGGGGAATCTTTCCAGTCCAGGGATTCTCGCGTGGCGGCTGATAAAAATGGGCGTGAAGACAGAAAAAGCGATTATTCTTTTTGGCTATGTTCATGATAAAAAAGGCAAATGAAAAGAAATTAAATCAAGCAAATGATTTAATCAGGACAATAAATATCCCCCGGACATTAGCATATCCTGGGGTATGTGGCTAATTACTTTGATCCATTGATGTTGTTCTGTATTTTTGCGTCCTTGCGCAATTCCTCAACATACTTCTTGTATTCCTCGCTGTAATTCTTTTCAGATAGGAAGCCAGCAAGCTCTTCCCTTACCGCGCTGAAGCGTGCCTTCTGTTTAGCACGTTTCTCCTCAACCCTGAAAATATGCCAGCTCTGCTTGATTTTGACCGGCTTGGAATTGCCGCCCACGGGAATTGCGAATATGACCTTTTCAACATCTTCCGGCATAAGACCAGATCCCTTTGGAAGATATCCCAGATCTCCGTATCTGCTTAGGGATTCCCTGTCCTCGGAATATCTTTCAACAGCTCCGTCAAAATCTATAATGCCGTTGGAAAGTTCCCTATAGGCCTTGTCTATCTTTGTCTTTGCGGCAGTCTCGGAATTTGTATCCAATGATACGGCGACATGACGCAGACGCACCCTTTCGGCAGTGGCCTCGTCAATCTTCTTGGAAATCATCTTTATTATTTCCTCTTCTTCCTTTGAAGCACCGGCAGGCAGCTTTTTGGATTTGTTGTAGGTCATCACATTGTCAAAAAGTTTTTTTACTTCCTCTTCCGAGGGGACCTTTATTCTTGGCCTCAATGTCTCCTGTACCAGCTTGCGTACCATAAGATCGGAACGTACCTCGTTGCGGTATTCCTCCATTGTCATTCCATTCTTCTTAAGCTCCTCGCGGAATGCGGCCTCTGTCTGTTTCGCATCAAGATTCTTTCCTTCCTGAGACACGGAAAACTGTTTGCGTATCTCGGATATGCGGGTTTCAAGTTCCCTTTCGTATATCTTTATGTTGGCGGCCTTGGCCTTCTGCCTTAGCAGTTTCTCATTTATGAGCTGCTCCAATGCCATCGCCTCAACCTTTTCAATATTTTCCTGCTGTGAGAGAAAGCCGGGTATGTTTGAATACTGGGCGACAAGCATGTTCTTTGCCCTGTTGTATTCGGAAAGCGTTATAGGCTCATTGTTCACTTTTGCCGCTATGGATTCAACTTCCTTGGCACTGACCGATGACACGGCAAAGGCCACTATCATAAGCAGCAATGCAATGAATTTACTTGTATTTTTCATCTAAAACCTCCACCTTCAGCTGTTTCTGAAGGTCATCAATGTATTTGTCAAATTTTTGTTTTTGCAGAATGTTCTTTATCCTTGGAATGGCCTCGCCTTCCTTGGCCTTCTCCTGCTTGAATTTCTTTATTATGTGCAGTCCGAGATCCGTACGCACTATGCCCTGTATCTCGCCTACCTTCATCTTCGTTATCATGTCGTCCAGCTCCGGCAGGAACTCACCACGCATGATGGGGGGGAGATATATTGTTTCCGGGTCTACCGAATACTGTTTCGCAAGGGAGTCAAAATCCGCACCGGATTTGAGCCTGCGGTACAATGCCTCGGCCTCCTTGTTGTCAAATTTCATAAGGATATGGCCCAGTGTCATTATGTTCGGATATTTGGCGTAGTACTCCCTGGCTTCCTTGTCAGAGACAGCAAAATCCTTCTTGCGCATTGCCTCAACCCACATCTTGTTAAGCGTGTAATCCTTGTACGCTTCCAGCAGGCCGCGCATTTCTATTTCCTTTTCCTCTATTTTTGCCTTGTATTCCGGACTTTGCGCGACCTCGCTTTTAAGTGCGGCCTGCTTCATCAGCTTTTCCCTTATCAGCAGGTTCATAAACTGCTTTTTGCCCGGTTTTGTAGCAAGATAGCCACCGGCGGCAGGACCAAGCTCATTAAGCCGCAGCTGTATTTCCTCGGCAGTTATATAGTCAGTTCCCACCTTTGCCACTATCGTGCCATCAGGCTTTTTCTCGCAGGCCGAGGCCATCATGGCAAGGCACAATGTAATAAACAGGGATTTCTTCATACTCTCAGATTGTCTGTATATGTTTTGAAACGCCTTTCAATTTCCTCTTTCTGAAGGGCGGAAACACGTCTTACGCTAAAATCCTCTACATTGAATGATGAAATGACTGTCGCATAAGCCATTGCCTTTTTGAGCTCGTTTATATCACGCCAGTTGTCCGCCTGAGTTATGCAGCCCATGAACGCTCCACCAAACGTGTCTCCGGCACCTGTCGGATCAGCAACCTTCTCCACCGCCCATGCTGGGAATGGCAGCAGCTTGTCGCCAAATGCCAGAAGTGATCCGGCATCCCCACGTTTTACAACAATGGCGGATGGGCCGTCACGCATGATGTGCCTTGCCGCGGTTATTATATTATGCTCACCTGTCAGAAGACGGGCTTCCTCGTCGTTAATAAACAGAATATCAACCTCCTTGAGCAGCTTTTTCAATGATGCTTTCTTGAGGTTTATCCAGTAATTCATCGTGTCGCAGGCTGTAATCTGCGGCTTTTCCATCTGTTTTAGGACATTGTACTGAATGTCTGGATCAATATTTGCCAGGAATAGCGACGAGCATTTCCGGCTTTCCTCTTTTAATACGGGTGAAAATCCCTCAAATACGTTCAGACATGTTGAAATTGTTTCCGCGGACTTGAAATTCTTGTCATATCGCCCAATCCAGCGGAATGTCTTTCCTGGGGCGGTTATCATTTCGGAAGTGTCAACGTTGTGATCGTGCAGAAGCTGCCATATTTCCTGAGGAAAATCCTCTCCGACAACAGCTATTATGCGGACTGGGGCGAATATTGATGCCGACATTGAAAAATGAATTGCGGCACCGCCAGCCGCATCCACTGTCCTACCATGAATGGTCTCGACGGAATCCAATGCGGCTGATCCAACTACGAGTATCTCTTTGGCCATAAAGCACACTCTCGTTTCTAGTATAGCGTGGCACAAATTGCCTAGCCAATATATTTTATCAAAAAAAAACTCTTTTTTTAAGTACCTGTTTTATGGTATACTTAATTTTATACCCTAAGTTCCAAAAAATTCAATCACGAACAGTTAAGGAGCATATCCCGTGAACCACGCATTACGCAAGAGGAAGATCAAACGTCTGAAAAGGATGGCGTTGGGTCTTGTATTGTTTTTCCTCTTTGTAATTGCCGTATGTTCTGGCTCATATCTTGCATGGTCAAAATGGAAGGCCTCCACACGGAATTCTGACAGTCCAATCGCATTCAAGCCGGTCACATATTCTACAAACATGCCTGAGTTTTCTCAGGATCTCGACGTTTTTTTTGCATCTTTCAAACAGCTCGCATTCGCCTCTGACGAGGCTAGGGAAGCTCAGAATGAATTTTTACAGCAGCATCAGGAAATAAGGACAATGAAGATGCTGCCAAACTATCTTACCGGGGATCTGAATATAAGGATTGAGGCACGCAGGCCTGTGTCGGAAGTAATCATAGACGGAACGAAGATGTATCTTGCCGAAGATGCTACGATAATACCAAGGGCTGTTGGGGATATGCCAGCAATTCCTTTTGAGGTAAGGCTTTCCACAACGGACATATCGCAACATCTGCCAGGATTTATAGAGCTTCTGGGTGAAAGGCAGTCAACGCTGTCAAAAGGAATATCTGTACTTTCCTGCGGCAGCGGAGAGGAATCCTGCGAACTTACATTGTCTGATGGTTCAAAAGTGGAATGGGGAACGATTTTTTATGCATCTAGAAAGTTGGAAGAGCTTGCTCATCTGCTTGAAATGGCCGCCTCTGATGAGGCAAGCCAGAATGAGGGGATTTTGCAGATTGACATGAGATACGCTGTCTCTTCCGGCAGGTCTTATTACAAACGTGTGCCTAGGAATGGGGAACATTCCGGTACAATATGAAGGAGAGATTTTCATTATGAGCAAATTTATTGCCGGCATTGCCCTGGAAAGCAGGCGCATAAGCTGTGTGATAGCGGAAAAAAAAGAGATTTCCAACAAGGATAGGAAGACTACCGTCTCCATCAGGGCGGTGGCAGGACAATCCATGCTCAACGATGTGGTACTGATGAACAATGGATGGCCTGCTGACATGATACTGATCACTCAGCTGATAAAGAACATAATAGCGGAAACAGAAGAAAAGGCAAACAAGCTGCAAAACAAGGATGGCAAACCACTTTTTGACGATATAGTACGGGCACAGGAAATCTACATTTCCGTACATGGCAGCCGTTTCTCGCTTATAGAAGGCAGGATTGAAAAGAATTTTGACGCTCCGGAGTACATAACCGAGGAACGCATCAGCTCCCTGTTGGAGGAATCCCTTTCCGAGACAGCATTTTCAGAAGCGGAAAAGGGAAATGTCCTTCCGGTAATACATGTAATACCGCAGAAATTCTACGCAAAGGATTCCGCCCCTATAACATCGCCATTGGGTATGTCCCTTTCATCCATAAACTGCAACTATATAGCGGTCGCGGCTTCGGAAGATGCCCTTAACAACATCAACAACGCTGTTTCCAACAATGGGGAGACAGACATCAATGGTACTTTTTACGAGCCTGTAGTAGCAGGAGAGTACATGCTTACCGGTCTGGAACGTGCCACAGGATCAATATTCCTTGACATAGGCCGCCTTACAAGCACAATGGCAATATATAAGGACGGCGCCCTTGTGTTCTTCAAGGAACTGGAGGCAGGCGGTGATACGGTTTCCTTCAACATTCAGACCTATCTGAACAGAAACCAGAATCCTGGCAATGAGTTTTCTCTTTCCGCAGCCGATGAGATCAAGATGAAGCACGGTGCGGCAAATCCAAAATTTGCCAATAACAACGGCGAAGAGCCTATAAAGACGGACAAGAAGCAGATAACGGAGAAAGAGCTTATAGACAAGTGCCTTCTTCCACATATAAACCTGGTTCTTGATACGTTTGAAAAATTCTTCAAGGATTTTCTCAAAAGAAAGAATTACAAGCAGTCTGTTTTCTCACAGGTGATACTTACTGGTGGTGGTGCGAACCTTAAAGGAATGCCGGATCTGGTAAAGCAGTTCTTCAAGGCAAAATCAGTAAGGCAGGCATCAATACCACCAAAGGTGTTTTCCGGGATAAAGGCAAAACTGGAATGTCCGGAAGATTTGCAGAAAATGGACTATATCGCCCCACTGGCTACAATTAACTATGCCTTCAACAAGCCATCCCAGAATGACCTGTATTCCTGGAACGAGGATACATCCATGCCTGGATTCAGCTTTTACGAAAATACCATTGGGAAGCTGGGAGATGCCTTCAGGAAACTGTTTGGCAGGAAATCCTCAAAAAACTGATTCGGGGGGATAGAAAATGCAATACAAGAACAACTGGGTGAACTATGACGAAGGTGTAGTGCGTGAAACCGAGAAACGCATTAAGGTAATCGGCATAGGTGGCGGAGGCGGAAATACGGTAAACAGCCTTTACCTTAAATTTAAGGACAAGTCCAAAAAGCTGCCAATGGAAGGCATTGATTTTGTTATAATGAATTCCGACCATCAGGATCTGTTGAAAAGCCCCGTGCCAAACAAGATACAGATAGCAAAGGACGGACAGGGTGCGGGCAGCAATCCGGAACTTGGCAGAAAATACGCGGAGCAATGTGCGAACAGGATAAAGGATTCCGTAAGCAACGCATATCTGATATTTATAACCGCCGGAATGGGCGGAGGAACTGGCACGGGGGCATCGCCAGTTGTCGCAAGACTGGCAAGGGAGGTCAATCCCGATGCCCTGATAGTGGGAGTTGTCACAACCCCATTCACCGACCAAAAGAATGTCAGAAAGACAAAGATAGCCGAAGAGGGAATAAAGGAACTAAAAAAGCATGTAAATTCCCTGCTGATCGTGTCAAATGATTCAATCCTGAAGCTGTTCCCCAATGGTGGCAGCTATCCAGAGGCAATGCGTGCCACTGACAAGGTGCTTATGAACGCCATATCAGGCATTGTGGGAATAATCAAGAATGTTGGTGCTCAGAATGCTGACTTCAGGGATATTTATACCATAATGCAGGATGCTGGCACGGATGTCATAATAGGAGTAGGCAGTGCGTCCGGCGAGGACAGGTACAGGTTTGCCCTGCAGGATGCACTTAACTCGCCACTACTATGCGGACGGACAATAGCTGGAGCGAAAGGCCTGATAGTCAATTTCTGCTCCCGCAAGGACAATTCCGATCTTAAAGGCGTCACCTATGTCATGAAGACGCTTCATTCGCTAGCAGACCCGGAGGCCACATACAAGGACTGTACCACGGAGGACGAGGGAGCTGGGGATCTGCTGATAATAACGGTTATAGCGACCAATTTCGTAGATGAGCGTGGTGATCTTGTCACATATATGAAAAGGGTGGCGGCAGAATACGGCCCTATGAAACCGCTTTACATATTGCCGGAATTGGACGCATCCGGTGATGAAAAGGAAAAGAAGGAAAATATAGAAGTGCCGGACTTCTCAATACCGGCATTCATGCTAAAAGGAGACAGCAATGGCAGCAATAACCCTTAATGTACTGCTTAAGGTGATGGTGCAGAACAAGGCTTCCGACCTTCACATAAGGGGAAATTCACAGGTTTTCCTAAGAATAAATGGCACTATAACGCCAATAAACGGCTCTGAGATGACAGAGGCCCAGGTTGAGGCCATGATAAAGCCGCTTTTCAATGAGAGGCTTGAAAAGATATATCGGGAGCATCATGAGGTGGACTTCTCATACAGCGGGGGGGAGCTTGGTCGTTTCCGCTTCAACGTATTCCGCCACAATGAGCGTACTGGCGTTTCAATAAGGCATATTCCCCTGCAGATACCTACAATGGAACAGCTGCGTCTGCCGGTTGACTCAATCAAGAAACTTCTTGAAAACGAAAGGGGAATCATTCTTGTGACCGGTATTACCGGCTCTGGAAAAAGCTCCACCCTGGCCTCGATAATAGAATATCTGAACCAGCGGAAGAGCCTGCACATAATAACCATTGAGGACCCAATAGAATTTACATTCAAGGAAAAACGTTCCATAATAAGCCAGCGCGAGATAGGCACGGACACAAACAACTTCATTGATGCCCTGCGTGCCTCGCTAAGGCAGGACCCTGACATAATACTGGTCGGCGAAATGCGCGACCTTGAAACTGTATCAGCCGCCATAACCGCGGCGGAAACGGGACACCTTGTGTTTGGAACACTGCACACGCTCAATGCCGTGCAGACCATATCCCGCGTAATCGATATGTTTCCGCCTCATCAGCAGAACCAGATACGGCTTCAGGTATCGGAAACGCTCAAGGGAGTGCTTTCGCAAAGGCTTCTTCCCTGCCTGAAGGGAGGCCGTGTTCCTGCCATAGAGGTTATGAATGTCACCCCGAACATCAAGAAACTTATAGAGACCGGAGATCAGGGCGGCATTGTGGAGGCAATAGAGAAAGGCTCCTATTATGGAATGCAATCCTTTAACCAGGCCCTTATAACGCTTTACAATGAAGGGATGGCTGACATGGATCAGGTAATAGCCGCAGCCACCAATCCGGACGATGTACGCCTGGCAATTAGGGGAATAACTCAAAGCAACGAATAAGTTTTTGGAGGAGAAAAATGTTCGCCGAAGGATATATCGGCATAGCTGGCATTATTGGTGTGGGCAAGTCCACGCTCACAATGCAGCTAGCCAAAGCTCTTAATTTTGACCCTGTTCTGGAAGAAGTGGGGGGGAATCCTTACATTGAGAAGTTCTATGCTGACATGAAGACTTATGCTACCATAATGCAGGTATGGCTGCTAAATCACCGTTTTCGCCAGCACAGGGAGTTTGTAGCCAGGATAAGCCTGGGCAAGATTCGTGGCGTAGTTCAGGACAGGACTATATGGGAAGACACCATATTCGCGCGTATGCTAAACCAGTCCCCGGAAAAGATAATTTCCGATATGGATTACAATACCTATCTTGACCTGTTTGACAACATGGTACTTAGGGAACTTGTGTTTCCGCAGCTGCTCATATTCCTGGATTGCAGCGTAAAGACGGCAATGGAGCGTATAGCCGCCAGGGGACGCAAGATGGAAAACGGCATACAGGAGGAATACCTGCACAATCTGCAGCAGAATTACTACCAGTTCATAGATGAGATGGAAAGATCTGGCGTACGAGTCCTTCGCCTGAACTGGGAAACATTCCAGCCCATAGAGGACGTGGTGAAACTTGTGCATCAGTATTCGTTAAGGCCATCCAGCTTTACGAAATGGGTGCGTCCACTGCGCAAGATGGGCATGGACAATGCGGCCAACATTCCCGATATGGCAAAGGTGAAGTAAAAAGAGGAAATCTTATAATGAGAAAGAATGGAATTGTTATCGCATTGGATGGCCCTGCCGGAGCAGGCAAATCCACCGTGGGCAAGGCCGTGGCCTCGGCAGTAGGATACAAGTTCGTAAGTACCGGCAAGATGTACCGTGCCCTGGCATGGAAGGCCTTGCAGACCTGCACACCGCTTGATGATGAGCGTAAGCTGCTTGACCTGGCGGATTCCATGAAATGGACATTCCCCAAAGGCGAAGGCCCGGAAGCGGACGTAGCTCTTGATGGCCGTGTTCTGCGGAATGAGCTTATAGTAAACGAGGTAAGCAAGGCATCCTCTACGATAGCAATGCTGCCAGGAATCAGGGCATTAATGAAAATTATGCAGCAGAAGGCAGGAGAAGATGGAGGTGTAGTAATGGAAGGCCGCGACATAGGCACAAACATCTTCCCAGACGCGGAACTTAAAATATTTTTGGACGCATCCGCGGAGGCCAGGGCGGAACGGCGTGTAAGCCAGCTAAAAAAACAGGGACTTGAAGCAAATTACGACGAGATACTGTCATTCATCAAGAAACGTGATGAGCAGGATTCCACAAGGAAGATAAACCCTCTGAAAAAGGCCGATGATGCCATTTATCTGGATTCCACAAAAATAAATCAGGAAGAAGCAGTCAAAAAAATTGTAGAATATTATAGTAATGTGATTGACGGCAGCAAACAATAAAGGTAGTCAATCATGGCAGTACATCAGGAGAAAAAGTGAAGGAACACCCTATTCTGGCGAACATAATCCTGTTCTGGTTCAGACTGCATTTCCGTCTGTTCCACAGGATACATGTCGAGGGACTTGAAAACATCCCCACGGAAGGTCCACTGATAGTGGCGTGCAATCACATATCAAACGCGGATCCGCCCGCCTTGTGCGGCTTTACAGCATTAAGGCACAAGATAAACGTTCTGGCAAAGAAGGAGCTTTTCTCCATTCCGATAGTAGGAACGGTCATAAGTCTCGGCGGAGCAATACCTCTTGACAGGAACAAGAAAGGCGGAGACCTGGGAGCATTGCGGGAATCATTGAAGGTATTGAAAAAGGGAAGATGCCTTGTCATTTTCCCGGAAGGGACCCGCAACAAGACAGGCAAAAGGATCGCGGCCAAGACCGGAATAGCGATGTTTGCCCACAAATCAGGAGCGCCAGTACTGCCAGCCAGAATTTTTAATAGCAATAACTGGCTAAAATTAGGTAAAATAAATTTAAAGTATGGAAAACCACGGCATTTTGATCTTAAGGAAGGCCAGGATGTCCGTGAGGCTTACGCCGAGTTTTCCGAAAAAATCATGGATGACATCTTTGAGATAAGATAGTCATACATCAATAGGAGCAGCACCCGAAATGCAACTTAACGAAGAACAAGAACTTCAGAATCCGGAAGAAAAACAGGAAATAGAAACACAGCAGGAACAGTCAGTGCCGACAACGGAAGAGACCGCCGCACCCGTGGCAGAAGAGCCAAAACAGGAAGCGGAAGATCCGGTTGAGAACATGTCAATGGATCAGATACTGGAAGCGGAATCGGCATTGCTGAAAAAGATAAACGCCAGGGAATCCGTATCACTCAAGGTAGTACAGGTGACGGAGGACAGCGTTTATGTGAACATAGGCGAAAAGAAGGAAGCCGTAATCCCGCTTAGCGAGTTTGAGAATGAGAAAACACCGCAGCCGGGAGACGAGGTGACCGCCGTCTTTGAAAGAAAGGGCAGGGAAGGCACAATAATGTCCCATCGCCGTGCGAGAGAGCGTGTAGCCTACACGGAAGTGAAAAAGCTGTTTGAGGCCGGATCAAGGGTAAAAGGCAAGATAACGGACATAATCAAGGGAGGCTACCTTGTAGATCTAAATGGCCTGAAGGCATTCATGCCATTGTCATTGTCAGAACTTGGCGGCGCGCACAAGCATTACCTGCCTGCCGGCGCGAAGGTAAAGATCTACATAACCGATTTCAGCGAGAAGGACAAGAAGGTAATCGTCTCCCGCAGAAAGGTACTTGAAGAGGACGACAAGGTAAGAAAGGAAAAGACATTGTCCGAAATCAAGGAAGGAATGGTTGTCCGTGGCGTCGTGTCAAAAACGACAGAGGATTCCGTACTTGTACGCTTCCAGGGCATAGATGGAGTGGTAAAGCTGGAAAACGTAGCCTGGAAGGACAACAAGGAAGCCCTGCAGAAATACAAGAGGGGTTCCAGAGTACGCTGCAAGATACTTGCCATAGACAAGGAAAAGGAATTTATAGAATTCGGTTTCAGGCAGATCATGCCCAATCCCGCATTCATGCTCAGAAAGAAATTCCCACCTCGTGCGAAGGTAAAGGCGACAATCACCGCTGTCAACGAGGACGGAGCGGAAGCCAAGATAAACGAGCACACGGATGCGATAATCCTGTCTTCTGATTACGGAGCGGATGGAGCGCCTGAGGTCGGAGCGGAGGTAAAGGCAGTTGTCGTTGGAATAAATACGACTGAATTCAAGGTAAAGCTGTCTATACGCCGCAATGAGGAGCAGGAAGCCAGGAAGCAGTACGAGGCCTATTTCAAGGAAGGCCCCCGCTTCACGCTGGGACAGATGTTGAACAACAAGGAAGACGAGGAATAATGTGGATTTGAAAGATCGTATAGAGTCATTCCGCCTGTCAATGCGGCTGGCTCTGATGCGTCAGATTTTAAACCATAATATTTCAATAATCCTTCTTTCGGGTGCAGCGGCGATATTCATAGCCGCCTCGCTTATAGGGAGGGCATGCAATGCCCCTCCCTATAAGCTATTTCCCAAAAATCCATCAGAATTCCTATCCGAAAGGAAAATCAACAGGCAGCTGGAAGACATTTATCCCATTCTGGAACGTGAGCCGGACAATTATGCCGCATTGTGCGAAATGGCTGTTCTCAAATACCAGAAGGGGCCGGATAGCTATCCGGAAGCCATCGTCGCGTTGGAAAAGGCAAAATACGGCGGACATCTTGATTCGCGGATATTCTACTATCTGGGAGCGATGTACCAGCATGAGGGACTTTACAGCTATGCCGAAGCAGAACTGAGGCGTTTCCTGTACAATTCCCCTGATGATTACGATGCCTCAATGATACTGGGGCTATCCCTTTATTCCCAAAAAAAATATACCGAAGCCGCTGATCTGTACCTTTCCATGTTGCAAATGCACAAGAAGGACAGGCTTCTGCTGTCAAACCTCGCATTTGCCCAGAACAAGACCGGGAATGATTACAGTGAGACACTGAACATGCTGAAAAGGACAGGTTCAGTTGGCAGATACATTTCAATGCTTACGGAGGGGGAAATACTGTTTGAAAACAGTAAATATTCGGAATCCCTTGAAATACTGGAAGAAGCCCGCAAAATGAAAAAATATTCCGGCAAGGACTTCAAACTGCATATACTTATTGCCAAAAACCTTGCAGAAACCGGCAAAAACGCGGAATGTAGGGCAAATCTTGCGGAAATTGAAAAAATGTTCCCCGGCAAAAAGGAAACGCAGACACTGCTTGAACGGCTTGATAAGCAGGAAAGAAAAAAAA
>R20__coassemble_1093_pt1 | contig 16646 bp, 15 predicted proteins | sample R20__metabat2_high_PE_044 | metagenome-assembled genome bin R20 | reverse complement strand
TATTGGCAGATAAAAAACTATTGTCACCAACAATTTTGCACATTAAGCCAAAAAATGCAACACAATGTATATTGTGTATACAATTTTTAGGAATAAAAAATACTCCTATATATTATTTATAGCACATATATTATTTATAGCATATTTTTAGCAAAAAAGGGTAGCCGTCACGGCGACTTTTTTAAAAATGCAAAATTTTACATATTTCACGGATAAAGTGTCGTATGAGGAAATTTTTTTGGTTCTTCCTTAAGCGGCACAAACTCACTGCCTCCGTATATTGACACATATCCCTTGTCAGGACCATAGCAGCGGCTGGCATATACACATTCCCTGCATTGCGGCAGCAGTTCCTTGCGTTCCGGATAGCTTTCCCGCACTATGCGTACCTTTCCATTTATACCGACCTGCGAGGACGCCTCCGGCCCGTCGTAGCCCCAGTCGCTCATTATGTTTGTGTACTCCGGGGCAAGGCATGGCACGAAATTGCTAAGCATCTTGCTTTCAATTGTTATCTTTTTTGCCTTGATATAATTCATTGCCAGCCGCAATGACGGCATAATTTCCTTGTATTGTACGCCGAGACTGTCCGCACCCTCCAACATTCCGCCGGAATAAAAGCTGAACATGAAGCATATACCGGTCAGGCCAAGTTCAGTCCCGGCGAGTTTTGCGAAAAGCGGCATCTGCCTGTAATTCTTTGCCGTGACTGCGAAATTGAATGATGCCTTTATTCCGGCCTCGTTCAGATTTTGCACGGCAATCATGGCATTGTCAAATGCTCCGGGAACCTGCATCAACGCGTCATGCGTGGCGGCATCCGATCCGTGCAGGGATATCTTGACCTCGTCTATGCCACTGGCGGCAAGGCGGCGTACATAATCCAGATCACGCATTTTAAGGCCATTTGTAAGCACCTGCACGCTTTTGAAGCCACATTTCTTGGCATATTCGGAAATTTCTTCCAGTTTCGGGTACAATGTGGCTTCTCCGCCGGAAAATGTTATAAGCCATGCCCCTTCCTCCGCCCATTTTCTCAAATTCGCCTTTATTTCCTCAATAGGAAGCCATTTTGCCTTTTCCTGCAAGTCTTTCGCACAGCAGAACACGCAACGGGCATTGCATGTGTCTCCGAGCAGCAGCTCCCTTGAAACAATGGCAGATCCCGGCTCCGGCCATCCGAATTTTCTGACCGCATCCAGTATCGTAAGTGCCTTTGACCTGTCGTAATTTTTTAAAAATTCTTCCAATTTGCTCATTTTTAATTTTTATGGAAACACTGAAAAACAAAATTTCTCTTTGTATACGTCATTGCGAGCGGTAGCGAAGCAATCTGATTCAGGAAACTCTGATTTTTTATACAACTAAAGATTGCTTCGTCGCTAATACTCCTCGCAAATGACGATATTAGGAAATTTCCTCAATTGCTAATTGCTCATTGAATAATCCTTGTATTCCCTTTTCTTGTGCATGGCCAGGAATTTTGCATATTCGGCAAATATTTTTTCCTTTTTTGAAAGACGCAGCACTTCAAGGAATATCTTTTTCAATACGGAAGTCCTTAATGAATATGCCTCCGCCCCCGACGTAAGTCCCGGAATACGGTAATAGGACGAGACACAGTTTTCGCATTGTTCCTCGTCCTTGTTCTGCTCGCAGTCAAGATATTTTTCAAAAAGGCCGTCCTTGGCAGTGCCTATCCTGACCTGTTCCCTGCTCTCCTCGTAATGCAGGAATGCGAATGGGTAAAAGGACAGGTTTCCGTCGGGGTACATCTCCAAATCGCGATACATTGGGCAGAATATGGGCGTATCCGCTCCGCCAACACGGAAAAATTCAATGAACGGCTCCGGAATGACAAAGTTTCCACGTCGTATTTCGTCAAAAAGATAATCCGCAAAATCCTGCAAGGCAGACGCAAGCTGATCCAGCTGCCCGTCGCTCCAGTCCATACCATGAACACACTCCACGTTTATAACCTTGAAGCCTTTTGCGACTAGAGTCCTCATATCCTGCAAAAGACGGAAAGCTCCGTCGGGAGCGACACATTCCAATGCCACGATGTCATAATGGTTCATTTCACGCAGCATGAACTCAATTTTTGGTTCAAGAGCGTCCCAGCTGCCACGTCCGTCTGGAAAAATACGGCACAGATCATGGTTTTCCTTTGAGCCGGATACGCTTATGGAAAGGTTTATGCGGTTTTCCTTGAGGAAATCTGTCTTTTCCTTGTCTATCAGAAGACCATTTGTAGCTATGGATATTGAAAGCAGCTTGTTCCTTTCGGCAGAATATTCCCTGGCAAACCTGACGCATTTTTTCATCAGACCATATTTCAGGAATGGTTCTCCGCCGTAAAGTTCCAGCCTTTTCTGCCTGCCGGGTGAATCCAGCAACATCCTTATGCCTTTTTCCGCATATTCGTATGGCATGGTCATTCTGGCAGACTTGTCTATGCGGCAATGATTGCAATTAAGAACGCAGTCCGTCGTCAATGCCAGCTTGATTTTTTGAATTTCCTTTAACATAAGCTATATTAAACCTGCCAAATATTGCACGAAAAAATATTCCTTAATTGCTCATTACTAATTGAAAATTTTTCAAAGAAAAATTTTCAATCGCTGTTATAATATGTTTTCAGAGGAAATTCCTTCCTGACCTCTTTCAGAGGGACAAATTCCTCTCCGCCGAAATAATTGTAATATTCGCGTTCAAAACCCATGCAGATATTACAGTACGCACATTCCTTGCAACGATCCGCCTTCATACGCTGGCTTTCCTTCATCTCGTATACACGCATTGGCTCCTCGTTCGGCACGAAAAGCAGATCATCCCGTTTCTGATATTTCCATTCCGCCATAAGGTTTGCATATTCAGGAAGTACACATGGCACAAAATTGCTCAAAGACGCACTTTCCAGAGTTATATTATGATCCTCAAAGTATTTGAAAGCCTGCCGCAGATATGGCACATAATCCCTGTACCGTATCTTGTATGTGTCTCCGTTGGTTTTCATCGCTCCGAGATAATGCGGGGAAATGAACAGATATGCGTCAATGCCAAGCTGTCCCGTGACAAGGGGAGGTACTTCCGCCACATATTTGTAGTTTATCGGGAAAATGACATTGTTTATGCCGGCACGACAGCCCAGCTTTACAATGTTTTCCAGCGCCTTGACGGTTTTGCGGAATCCGCCAGGAACACCGGTTATCTTGTCGCTAAGTTCCTCCCTGGCGGCATGAAGGGACATTCTGAAAACATTTATTCCGGCATCAACGAGCCGTTTCGCATAGTCATAATCGGAAAGAAGCAGACCGTTCGTAGTTATCTGTACGGCAGTATAGCCCAATTTGCGGGCAAGACGGCCAATTTCAGGCAAATCCTTGCGCAGGGTCACCTCTCCGCCTAGAATATCGGCAAACCATGCTCCCTCTTCCCGGCCTTTCTTAAGGGAAATCGCAATATCCCGTAGGGAAAGCTCTCCCTTGCTCCACTGCGGTTCAAAATTCGGATTGTAGCAGAACATGCAGCGGGCATTGCAGGCAAAATTTATAACCAGCTCGCATATTTTTGGTCTGTTCAAAGGCCAGCCATATTTTTTTGCCGCTTCCAATGGCGTTATTGATTTAAGCGGTGCATCAGGAACAAGTTTTTCCGTCATATTTTTGCTAATCTCATTCATTTCAAATTAAAAAAGGGAACATTCATAGCCCCCTTTTCCTCTATGCTATAAAACATAAATCCCTATGGTCCGCCATTTTGGCAGTCCATAGAGAATTGTTCAAAACGCGAATGTCAACTGGCAATCCTGCCGTCAGCACCAGCCACCACGAGCATGAGATGCGTGGGAGGCATGTGATCCGTGAGATCCGTGGGATCCATGCGATGAATGGGAGCCATGTGATCCATGAGATCCGTGTGATGAATGTGATGCGTGAGAACCATGTGAACTATGCGACGAATGGGAACCATGCGAACCATGTGATGCGTGGGCATTATGGCTTGAATGCATATTCTTTCCACTATTCGTAGTATTGTAGTTAATATGCACACCATTTCCATCCGTACCACCTGCGACAATGGTAGCACTAAAACTTAAATGAGACTGGGTGGATGAATTTCCTCTAAAATAATTTGCATGTTTCATATCAAACGCCGCAACAATTTCTGGATCAGTCATAGCCGCCGCACCCACAATTCCAAGAGTAAGACCCATTTTGACCACATCAGAATTAAGGATCTTTCCCTCCTCGCTGTTAAGAAACCTGCTTATAGCTTTTTTCGTCTTTTTCATAATTGCCTCCTATTTTAAGTTAGGCTTTCTCGTTTTGGCGTATTTACCACCACTACAAAAATCATTATTTAGTTTTGTCCAGACACTCTTGCAAACACTGTCCTTGCTGTCTGGATCTACATTTTTTGACAAATATGCACGACACATAATCCCTACCCGGCCTGTCTTGGGACATTTTGATACGTTGCCAGCAGATACTGCTTCAATAAAAAGAAGGTTGTCATTACATCTTTTTGCAGCCTTGCCACTCAGACTATCGCAATCAGATTTTTTTGCTGGGAAAAAGGAAAGGCAATCCTCCCTGTCCTTTCCTGACGTATTCAAAGCCTTGCATAAAGGCATTCCCCTGTGTTTCTTTATCTCATCACAGACCATGGAATTGTTTTTTTCAGCTCCTGAAAACTGCATACAGTCTGCGTGGGTGGCCTTTCCCAGTGAATACAGGATTGGCTGCATATTTACAATCATATTCTTGCAGTTATCCGCAAAGTATTGCCTAAATTCACCGTCATCTCTTGCCTCAGCAAGAAGTTCTCCGGACCAGCATATCTTGGGATAGGACAGTTCTATGGATCTGCAAAGTGTATAGTCAATAAGATCTTCTTTCAATATCGTATTCCATACCGAATCCTGCGGATCAGGAGAGCCTTTTCCCCAGACAGATCCATAAGATTTTGTAATCTCCTCATAAGTGGCAGAAGTGCAAGGCCATTTCATTTTTGTCAGAGGCTGTTTGTCATAAAAGAATATTATCTCCTTATCGGGATTGCTAGATGACGCAAGTGTGGCATCATCAAACCTTTTTACATCCCGCATTTCAGCTTCCTGCATGGCATTTACTTCATTATCTTTCTTATCCAATTCGGTTTCCGTACTCTTGATCCTTACTACCAGATTTTTAGCAGAATCAGGCAATGCCTGCTGGCCACTGTCATTTTTTTCCGCCTTTGGAGTTTCCGTGACGACAGCCGGAATATCCTTTTTGGAAGACGCAGGACCGTATCCCCTAAAATAAACTATCGCACAGGCAAACAGGACAACAAACAAAACAAGAATCTTATTCATTTGACGCTCCACCTACGGCAGCAAACAAGGATCTGGCAACTATCATCTTGGTTATGACAGATGTTTTCTGTGCAAGGTCTATCCTGCATTGCTGATTTAGAACCTCATTTGCGAACAGGCCACAAATTTCCTCTGTAGCATTGTCAAGGCAAACCTCAACACCATTGTCCTTTTTTTCAACAGCAAGATCAGCCTTGTCTTCCATAATGTATGTAGCAAGTTCCACGGCCTCCTCGGAGTAAATATCCGAAGAGAAAAAAAGCTTGTACTGTTCCTTTATATCAGCCATTTTTTTATAATTTCCTCATTTGTCTTATCTTCAAGCAACTCAAATATCAGGTCAAGCTGCCCCTTGTTGACAATGCATCGTGCATTTGTTGGCATATTTCCAGCCAGCGATCCCTGGGATGCGTAATTGAACACCGGGCATGTTCCGCAGTAAGGCATATAGGCACATCTTGAGCAGGATGGCTGACAGTTAAGCAGGGATGCGCACTTGCAGCCGCGTACGGCATCCGCCGTAAGGACCTTGGATACAGGGTCATCAACCGTCCCTATTTTGAACAGGTCATCCCCATCCATAGCCAGCATACGGCCTTCATCGCAGGTATATATGTTGCCGTCATAGTTATAAGCAATCTGTCCCGTACCTGCTCCGCATGGGGAATCAACATCATAATTGCCTCCATTGCCATTGCCCAATATCTTGCCACAGAAAATCCTACATGCGGATTCCTGGAACGGAATCCCCTCGCGGTTCTTCTGCAATATGTAAGTCAGGGCTTCCCTGTAAAACTCTACAAATTCCTCTGGCTCTATGCCTATGCTGGCCCAGTTCCTATCGGCATAACCGATTCTTGAAACAGGCCGCAAGTATATTCCAGACAATCCAAGAGACAGATACTCGTCAATAATCTCCTTGGCATGACCTTTGGAATTTTTTGTGACGGTCACAATGGCAGACGGTTTGAAAATCCTATAGCTGCTGCCAGACTGATTGTCATGGCGCTTGCGGAAATACTCAAGCCACTTGCGTGCGAAACTGTAAGATATGCCATCCTTTGAAACCCTGTTCTTTGAGTGTACACATTCCGGACCATCCAGAGATGAGCATATAGAGGCCTCATTGCTGAGCAGGAATTCCGCCTTTTCCTCGTCCATAAGGATCATATTGGAAATGAAGGATATCTTTGCCTCCTTGCCGCAGGCATTCTCTTTTTCCCTTATGTACTCAATGGACTTTTTCAGGACTTCCCAATTAAGCAGTGGCTCACCACCCTGGAATTCAAAACTCAGAAAACCAGATGGGGTATTAAAGGCAAAATCTATGCTCTTTTTTGCCGTCTCCCACTTCATATCGTAAGATTCAAGCTGTTTTCCCGGAGAGCCTGCCTGACAATACACGCACTGCATATTGCAACGAGTGGTCACAACAAGAATGTGAAGCATGGGAGGCAAAAAGACACAGCTATGTTTCTTAGCCCAGTTCAAGGACAGCTTGTCCACATCAAGCATTTCAGAGACAAAACCCTGGTTAAGAAGACTCACGGGAATATCGCTTTTTGGATCAAGTTCCTTTTCGTGAAGATTGTCAAATTCCTCTTCGGAAAGTTGTATCCTGCCACCAAAATCATTGGTAAGGAATACCTTGCCATCCTTTCTTTTCCAATGCTGCAACAAGGGCGTAAGTTTTTTTATTTCGTTTTCAGAACTATTTGCCATCTTTATTCATCTCTTCCCATGTCTTGGTTATATTTTGTGGGTCTTCTTCCTTTTTAAGACTTCCCATTTCCGCGGACAGCTCACGCTCAACTTCAGCTATAAGTGCATCCAGCTCCTGTTCCTGTTCCGGTGTAAGTGCAGAGGAGTCCTCTTCTGGTACATCATCTTCTTCCTCACTAACATCTTCAGAGCATTTCAAAGCCTTGCTCAAAATATATTCCGTCGCATAGATATTCTCAGAAGAAGATTTTTCCCGGATTTTCTCATCTTTCAATTCCTGGAAAAACCTTTCTTTCACTATCTCGCCAACATGTTCATCATTGAACGAAAAAGACACATCTACATTTCCATCAGAATCTATCGCAGATATCATAACCCAGCAATCCGATGTCTGGGCATAAGCCGCATACCTAATGGCATTAAGAGTATTGTCCTTGGAGGAAACCTTTAATTTTACCTGCATCTGCTACTCCTAAATATACCTAAATACAAATTATCCTACGACTGGAAGATCAATCGCACAGCATGTAAGCCAGCCGCCAGCCAAGACATGTGGATTTGAATATCCGACGTCAGCCTTTACGTCTGCGTACATACCACCATGAGGCTGTATCGCATTGGTGCTACCGACATAAAACATACCGCGGGCGTTTTGCGCGTTGAATCCGCCAGATATACCATCATTTGGAACAAACCCGATAAGTGTATAACCAGCCTCGCAAGACGAAGTCTCAGACATTCCATACACCTTCTGATAGCACAGGCCTTTTACCAGTGCGTTTACCGTTCCAGCTACAGCATTGTTCAGTGTAATGGTATTTTGGAAATATGTAGCCGCGTTGAAGTACGTCGTACCATAAACAGTAAGTGTCGGAGTGTTCCCTGTGGAGGCTATACGCAAACCAGTATACCCGCCTGCTGTAAGATTAAGGTGTGTATTGATTTTTCCTCCCACTGTAGCCTCCGCACCGGAAACTGACATGCCTACTGAATAATTGCCATACATAACGCCTATGCCACCATTAGGGACGTATGATTCGCCAGCACCTCCGGCATTAACCAAAATGCCATAGTTTGAGTTATCGCTTGACCCCTTCTGTATCGGGTTCGTATATGTATTCGAACTTCCGCCTTGTCCTACATAAATCCATTTATTTGTACCAATAGGGATATTTGAAACCATGCCATAATAGGTATTGGCATATGGGTCTCCGCTAAAACCAGAACCCACCAGAACCTTGCCTTTAAAGCGGGAAAGATGAACCTCCCCTGCCATACGGACTACTCCGGTGAACGTGCTAGTGTATACGGAGCTATCATGTCCCTCTTTGGGATATCCGAAATAGGAATTGCCGTAAACATGCAAGTCTCCTCTTGCTCCAGTACCTGTTCCTGGACATTTTCCAACACCATTATTGCTTGAGCCGACACATATTTTGCCGCCATTCCTTGCCATATACACGGCAACACTGTCAGCTGAGGAATTCTCAACAACGCTGCTGAAAGAAGATGAATCTCCCAGATAGGCCTGTCCCGTGGTGAGCAACTGATTGTATCCGCCATAGGGGGCAGGATAGTAGCTGGTCATCGTCATGGACGCGCTTTCAATAACCGCAGGCCGCCATACAATCAGGGCCAGTGCAATGGCGGCAAGTATATATCTTGCTGAAATCCTTATCTTAACAATCATTTCCTCTGTGTTTTTCATTGTCATCCTCTCTTTGCCAATACTAAAGCGAGTTATCTAATACGACCTGACAAATAAATGTACAATACAGTTATTTTATATTATAGCACAAAAGACCTGTATTTTCAACCTGCCAATCTGGCACAAATGATTTCAAAATCCCATATACGACTGGGAGCAAATCACAGCATTACGGCAAAAAGCCTTTTGCCATAAGCCTGTGCCACAAAATCTGCCGCATCCATAAAGACTTCCTCAAAATCCTTTAGGACGGCAGGTGATTCTGACAGAAATGTTGCGAAATTCTCTATTTCCAATATGAAGCAGGAATATTCCTCCATTTCCTCCGGCAAAGAACGCAGGCAGTCCGCCAACGCGTCCCAGTTCTCACCGAAATATGCGGGAAATCTGAATGCTGCCGCGACAGTCTTCATCAGCTGCTGCTTGTCCTGAACCTTATTTCCGTCAATACGGGCCACAAATGCCTTTAAAAATATATCCTTTTTTTCCATAAGTCAAAGCACTCTATGCTAAAAAAATCTTGCAACTATATCGTCATGCTGAATCTATTTCAGCATCTATACTGTTTGATGAGATTCTGAAACAAGTTCAGGATAACAAAGCCGCCTGCCACATATCGGAAGATATGGAAACAGGCGGCAATTGACGATTTGTTATTGCTTATCAGTAAACTACCTGTAGCTCCACAAATGTCCTGTAATGATCCATTGTGTAATATATCTTGTTTCCGCCGCCGATTATGATGCGTTCATTGCCACGTTTGCCCAGTTTTGGACTAAGCGGATATGTTGTGCCACCTATGGTCACACTGGAAGGATAGTCCCCGCCAGGCAGAAGAGTGTACTCGTGATAATAGCCGTAAGGCATCTGCGGCAGGCGGCCTTCCTTGTTCTGGAACACTATGCCGTCATGGGAATACGGGAAGGATTCGCCCCTGCGTATCTTGCCAAGAAGGTCATTGATCGCGTTCACACGGTTCTGATCCGCAAGGTTCGGGGAGAATCCACGTCCAGGCTGCGGCGCACCGGGATTGTCGTTCTGGCCACGGGTGATCGCACGGGTCGCATCCGTCACCTGCAGCTGTATGAATGTCTTGTAATGGTCAAACGTGTAATAGATTACCTGTCCGCCACCGATTATAAGGCGTTCCGCTCCGCGCTTGCCGAGCTTGTCCCCCATCTTGTATGTCTGTCCGCCGATGGTTATTGTCGCAGGATACTGTCCCTTTGGAAGCAACGTGTACTCGTGATAATAGCCGTAAGGCATCTGCGGCAGACGGCCTTCCTTGTTCTGGAACACTATGCCGTCATGGGAGAATGGGAGTTTTTCCTTCCTGTATATCTTGCCAAGAAGGTCATTCATGGCATCAATGCGGTTCTGATCCTCAATTACCGGATAGAATCCGCCACGAGGCTGCGGGCAAGGAGGATTGAAGTCATACTGTCCCCTGGTTTCCGTCTCCACCTCAACTGCCGCCGCAGGAGCGGGAACAGCCTTTGCTGCCTCAGATGTATTGCTAACGACAATGGATTTTGCTGTTGGAGCAGCATTTGCCTTATTGTTCTCCGCAGCAAAAAGAATGGATGGCGCAAGCAATGCCGCCAAGGAGATTGAAAAAAGTTTTCTTATATTCATTTTAGTCCTTCCTCTGTTTATTCGTAAAACCAAAAAAATCGTATGCTGAACAAGATAATACAGCATATCTACTTATATTATACCTGTTTTTTCTGGTTTTTAAAGGGACTAAAGTCCTAATGAAACACGGAAAAAGCACCTTTTTCCTGAAAAAAAACGTCATGCCCTGGTGCCTGTCCCTTTAGGGCAAAAACGACACAGTGTGTCGTTTTTAAGGCGTGAACCTCTTTCGTTGTAATAGCACGTACAGCGAAAGAGCGAAAAGTAGTAATCGGGCATCTCTACAGTGTACGGTGCATAAACTGCAAAGATTCCCGCTAACGACCTGCGGGAATGACGAAATAGAGACCTTATCTGTGTTTCCTTAGCAGTTAGCAATGAGCAATTGGCAATTGAGGAAAAAGTTGTAAAGATAGCAATTGTTTTTGATATTCGCATAAAATTAGTAAAATAATAAAAGTATGATAAAATTTTTCTTTTTAAGCACATTCGCATTCCTTTTCAATTTCGGTCTGACAAATGCCCATGCGGCAGAGAACGAAGAACCAGTACAGGAAGCCGTACAGAATACAAATGATGAAAACACTGACACCACGGCAGACCTGGAAGAGCAGGAAAATCCCCAGCAGGAGGATTTGGGCAGCGGTCCGTGGGAAGTGGGTGCGATAGAGGTGCGTGGCTACAAGAACATCAAGCCAAAGATAATAGCGAAGACAGGCAAGGCCAGGAAGAAAAAGCTGTACAAGAAAAGCGACATTTCCTCCGACATAGAGACAATAATGGGACTTGGCAGCGTGGAAAACATCTCCGTAGAGATAGAGCCAATTGAAGGAACTACTGTTTCCAAAAAAAATAGAAAGGACGCGTCTTTTGACAGACAGGTAAGGATAATCTATATCATAGAGGAAAAGCCAGCCATAAGGAAAATATTCGTTGTTGGCAGCAAGAGGCTTTCCAAATCATCCGTAAAGGATGCCATGGATACAAAGGAAAAGGACTTTTTTGACACATTCCGTCTGCGTGAGGACATGCAGAAGGTAGTTGCGAAGTACAATGACAAGGGCTTTATAGACGCAAAGGCATCCTATGAGCATAAATGCGACGAGGCAACCAACAAGTGCGAAATAACCGTAAACGTAATTGAAGGTCCAAAGGCAATAATATCAGCAATTGACTTCAAGGGTGTCACCGCATTCAAGGAGAAGAAGCTACGGGGAAAATTCGTGAACAAGCCCAAAAGGAAATACGATCCCAAGCAGATAAAGCGGGATCTGGCCGCACTTTCCACATTCTACAAGGACAACGGATATGCGGATTTCACGATAAACGGATCTTCCGTATCATTTAACGAGAACCGCTCCAGCGTAACCCTGCATGTGGATCTTACAGAGGGCGATCTTCATTATTTCGGTGCGACATTCTTTTCCGGCACTGACATATATGTTCCAAAGGATTTCAATCCTGATATCACATACAAGCGTGGCAAGAAATACAATCAGGAGCTTTTCAACGAGACATTGGCCGGAATACAGAACAGATATGCTGACAAGGGTTATCTGAAAGCCGAAATATCCTACGACCGCTCAAAGAACGAGAAGACCGGCGAGACGGACATTACGTTCTACATTGTGGAACATGACCCTGTCTATGTCGGACATATAGACATTGCTGGCAACGAGGCCACAAAGACCTATGTATTCCGTCGCGAAATAGCACAAAAGGAAGGAGAGGTCTTCAGTGCGTCAAAGATACGGCGCAGCCAGGAAAAGATCTTCAACCTCGGCTTTATAGACGATGTAAGGCTTGCTATAAATCCATCGCAGGAAGATCCTGACAAGGTTGACCTGGTGTTTGACGTGGCGGAAGGCAAGCCCGGAATGTTGACTGCCGGAGCAGGAATATCATCGTCAGACGGATTTGTCGGAACACTGTCGGTCAATCATCTGAACCTGTTCGGACGGGCATACAGGACATCGCTATCCTACAACTGGGGCAAGAACGTACAGGATTACAATTTCTCAATTTCAAATCCCTGGGCTTTTGACAGGCCAATAAGGACTACGCTCAATATGTACAATACAAGGCATTACAAGCCATATCAGACCACGCTGCACGCATATACCGAGAAACGCACTGGCAGCAGGATATCAATAACACCCAGGTTTGACGACGACAAGTACTATTTTACAACCGCATATACGCTTGAACGCATCCAGGTATACGACGTGGACTCATCTTACCGCTCCGCGATTGAGGAAGAGGAGAACATGACTTCCAGTGTATATCTTGAAGCCGGAGTTGACACACGCGACAGCGTATGGGATCCAACAAGGGGACAGAAATTCTCACTTGGAATTGAATACGCCGGAGGCCCATTCTTTGGGGACGTGAATTATTACAAGCCTACAGCATCATACAATATCAATCAGAAGCTGCTCTCCCTTGGAGATCACGCCCTCGTGCTTGCGATAAGCAACCGATTCGGATTTGCCGAAAGATTCGGGGACACGCCGGAAGTTCCAGTTTATGAGAGATACTTCCTCGGTGGTGCGGACACCATAAGGGGATACAAGAACAACGGACAGATAGGCCCGGAAAACGGTGGCAAGGTGTACGACGTGGCAAACGTGGAGCTGAGAATCCCACTTGCCAAGGAAAAACGCCGCACGATAGTGCAGTTCGCCGCGTTCTTTGACATAGGAAATTCCTGGAACAAGTTTGACGAGATATCGCTTCGCACCGGCAGAAGCCGCAACCAGCTCAAATCCGGTGCAGGATTCGGAATACGTTTCACCACTCCGGCATTCCCGATACGCCTTGACTGGGGATACGGCTTCAACCATAACAAGGGCGAGGATCTTTCCGACATATACTTCACCATGGGGACAATGTTCTGATTATGAGAAAAATCCTTCTCGCACTGCTTGCAATGGCAATATCCACTCCGGCATACACGCTGGAAGTATTCCTTAATGCAAACCGCAGCGATACGGGAACAATAGGCTATGTAGACATAGACAGGGTTTTCAACACATATTCCGAGACAAAGGCATCCAAGCTGGATCTGGAAAAGGAAGTAAGACGCAAGGAAGAGGAACTGGAAAGACGCAGGACGACCATTTACAACAGGAAGGCGAAGGCTACCAAATTAAGACAGGAAAAGGAGCTTGCCCTCATTCTGCCAGAAATGCTGGAAAATCAGGCAAAAAAGGCACAGGCCGAGGAAAAAATGCGTGCCGATGCCGAAAAGATAAGAAGGGAGCAGGAAGAACTTGCGCAGAAAGAGGAGGAACTCAGGAAAAACCAGGACGAGTTCAGGAAGAACGAGGAAAAATTCAAACAGGATTCCGAAAACCTGAAACAGGAATCGGAAAAGGTAGCGCAGGAGATGAAAGTCCTGCAAAAGCAGAAATACGAGAACGAGAAACAGCGTTTCATACTGGAATCCAGACAGAACGGCGTGCCGGAGGACAACATTCAGGCAATGGTCAGGGAGAAATTCCCGGATATTGACGAAAATTCTGAAAAAAAACCTGAAAATGAACAAAAAACGGCAAAAAAAGATGAAAAAACAGTAAAAAACGCCGAAAATGACACAAAAAAAGCGGAAAATGTCGTAAAAAAAGACAAAAATAACGAAAATACGACAGAAAACAAGGAAAAAACATCAGAACAGAAAGATGTAAAAAAAGAGGAAAAATCGCCAGAAAATTCTGAAAAAACAGCGAAAAATGACGAAAAAAAGGCCGAAAACGCCATAAATCCGCAAAAAAACGACACGAAAACCGAAAAAAAAGAGGAACATGCTGACAAGCCGGAAATGGACGCGTATCAGACCGTTCCAATTCCGGAGCTGCCATTAAGCCAGTACGGCGAGCCGATCGAGGAAGAAAAAACACCTCTTTACACCATAAACATTCCGGGAATAGGAGACTTTTCCTTTTCCGTATCAACCGACCCCGTAAAGATTCAGGACGAGCTTCTGAATTTGGAAAATCAGATACGACATGACGAGGATGCCGCAAAACAATACGAGGAGCGGGCCGAAAAGGAGCTTGCCGAATACGAAGAGGAATGTACAAGGCAGCTGCTGGGAAGGATTTATTCCGCATTGAAGAAACTTGCACAGAGGGAAACAATAAGCGTCATCGTAGACAAGAGGAACATTCTTTATGGAAAGGACACTGTTGATCTTACGCAAAAGCTGATTGACATGCTTGAAACCCCAGAGGAGGAATAATGAGATTTTTTACAGAAATACTTGCCGAAAAATTGCAGGGACAGCTACAGGGAGATCCAAAACTGATAATTGAAAATGTGGCCCCCATAGAAAAGGCAGGGGAACATGACATAACATTCCTTGCCGACCCAAAATTCACGGAAACGGCAAAAAACAGCAATGCAGGATGCATTCTCGCGGCGGAGACTGAAAAGCAGAATCTCGCAGGATTCAAGAACTGCGTGATTTATGTAAAGAACCCACGGTATGCGTTCATGCTGCTGCTACGCGAGGCGGAAAAGGCAATGAGGCCTATATATCCCGTAGGCATAGACAGCAAGGCGGCTGTAAGCCCAAATGCGATAATCGGACACCGCGCACATATCGGGCCGGGCTGCACCGTAGAGGCGGATGCCAATATCGGAGCAAATGCGATAATAGAGGCCGGAAGCTATATCGGTCATAATGTCAAAATTGGTGCGAGAACCAGGATATGCCCAGGCGTAAGGATAATGAACAACTGCACCGTCGGCGAGGACTGCATAATATTCCCCAATGCCGTAATAGGCGGAGATGGCTTTGGATATGTGTTCAGCAATGGACGACACGAGAAAATACCGCAGATAGGAAAGGTTGTCATAGGCAACAGGGTTGAAATAGGTGCGAACACCTGCATAGACCGTGCCGCACTGGAAACAACATATATCGGGGACGGCACGAAGATAGACAATCTTGTGCACATAGCACACAATGTACAGATAGGACAAAACTGCATTATCCTTGCCCATACCACGATAGCGGGATCGGTAAGGATTGAGGATTATGTGACCATAAGCGGACAATGCTGCATTGCCGACCATGTGAAAATCGGAAAAGGGGCTACCCTGATGGGAATGTCAGGCGTAATGAGCGATGTTGAGCCGGGAGCATTGCTTTGCGGATTCTTCGCCAGACCCAGAATGGAAACATACAAGATTGAGGCAATACAGAGAAAACTGCCGGAAATGTACAAGGATCTACGCAGGATAAGGAAAATGCTTGAAAAACTATCCCCCGAAGGACAGAAAGAGGAGCAGGACCTGCTGCCAAAACCGCCCGCACCGCCAACAGTGCCAGGAAAACCCCAATAGGACAGGAGCATAGAAATGTCAAGAAAGACAATAAGGAAGGACGTTTCCATTGAGGGGATCGGACTGCATACCGGCACACAGTCCAAGGTGATATTCCATCCGTCAAAAGGAACAGGATTGTGCTTTACCGGTCCGGGATTTTCAAAGCCGGTGCGGGCATTGCTTGAAAATGTGGCAGGGACGGTACGGGGAACGAACATATCCGACGGCAGCCATTCCATACACACTGTTGAACACTTGCTGTGTGCGGCAGCCTCACTGGGCATTGATGATCTGGAAATAGAGATTTTCGGCGAGGAGCCACCAATTGCCGACGGTTCGGCAAAACCGTTCGCGGATCTTCTTGCGGCAGCAGGATACGAGGAAACCCCAGGAGACCCGGACATACGCAGGATAACCAAGCCGCTGGAAATCTCCTTCGGCGACGTGCATTACAAGGCCATACCGATGGAACAGGGACTTACGGTATCTGTCACATATCAGACAGAACACCCGCTTGTAGGCACGCAGACCGCCGAGTTTGACATAAACACGGAAACATTCCTGAAGGAAATAGCACCGGCCAGGACTTTCGGATATGATTTTGAACTTGACATGTTGAGGAAGGCCGGACTTGCCAGAGGCGGATCATTGGATAATGCCATTGTCATAACCAGCAAGGAAATAATGGCAAAGGATGGGCTACGCTTCAAAGACGAACTTGTGCGGCACAAGCTGCTGGACTTTCTCGGCGACATGGCATTGCTAGGCTGGAGGCCTTTTGGCGTGCGTATAGAGGCAGTACGCTGCGGACACGCAGGAAATGTCAGGTTTGCGAAACAATTAGGGAAACACTGAAAAAGTCCCTAAAAATATGGTATAATATATACGACG
>R20__coassemble_946_pt1 | contig 18833 bp, 17 predicted proteins | sample R20__metabat2_high_PE_044 | metagenome-assembled genome bin R20 | reverse complement strand
ATTAATTTCGGTATTTACTTAATAATTTTTTTAAATTTTTAATTTTTCCGCATTTCATTATATTTTTGGTAAAGGATTTTTATGTCCCATTTTTGGCAAAATGCAAAAAAAATCACGACGAGGCATTTTTTCAAGAATCTCAGAATATTGACTTTTTCTGCGTTTCCTTAGGAGTTAGTAGTGAGTAGTTTAGGAAATTCTTTATGAAACAAGTTGGATTTCTCGTCGTAAAATTTTTTTGATAAAAACAGGTCTTTTTTTGAATGATTCAAGAAAATGTAAAAAACAGAGGAATTTTGACTTTGTCTGTGTTTTATGAGCAATGACTAATTTAGGTTTTATTTTATTAAGGAGAGCATTTAAAAATGAAAAAAATAATACTTTCATTATCAGCAATACTATTGCTTGCGACAGTTCCGTCTTTCGCACAGAATAGTTTTCAAAAGGCAAAAGATACAAACGCCGCAGGCAAGTCAGCCGTGCAATCACAGTCCGCAACTGATGCCAGGAACATCGGAAACCAGTCCTGGGACTGTTCTGCCAAAGGTAGCGGAACACCAACAACAGATGATCATGGCAAAACAATAGACCTCATAGGAGGAAACGAAAACATTGATCCTAAAAAAGATGAAAAATCATGCTTTGACAAGAATATAGTCCCGGCGGACATTACGCCGTGGAAAAATGAATATAAGGCCATGTTCGCAACGTTCATACCGTCTTTAGTTTTAGCTTTAGTAGCAGGAATGATTTCTTCCAAGAACCCTTTGGCTGCCAAGATAGCCTTGGGCATGGCGATTACGGCTGCCGCTGGTTTTCTTGCGGTACTTTCCCTTGCTGTAGTAATAATGACCAAATACGGACAGAAGACACTTGGGGGAATGTGGATTGCGCTGGCTACAGTCGGCCTTGCCCTGTGTGCCGCAGTAATGGCCGGAGGCATAGACGTTGTGCAAAAGGGTTCGGGGGGGGTACGTAGTGTGCTTACTAAATATCTGCCTCTTATAACTATGGGCATTTCCCTGCCATTGGGAATAGGCATGAGATTTGCCCATGTTAAGTCAAACGAGATAAACAGAAAATACCAGCAGGAGCAGATTTGTCCCGCCAATCCTGATCATGAAGTCTGCAAGCCTGACAATGAAAGTTCGGAACATGGCAATCTTATGTTGTAAATGGTAATTATAAATGAGCAAGGAGAAATCAAAATGAAAAAAATAATATTTTTATTGTCCGCAGCATTCGTTTTAGTATCAATGCCTGCGTTTGCGCAGAATACTTTTGAAAAGGCAAAAGATACAAACGCCGCAGGCAAGTCAGCCGTGCAATCACAGTCCGCAACTGATGCCAGGAACATCGGAAACCAGTCCTGGGACTGTTCTGCCAAAGGTAGCGGAACACCAACAACAGATGATCATGGCAAAACAATAGACCTCATAGGAGGAAACGAAAACATTGATCCTGAAAAAGATGAAAAATCCTCCTTTGACACTCCCAAATCGGAAGATGTGACCCCATGGAAGGACCTTTTGACCTCTATTGTTTCCACAATAATGGGTGCAATGGCAATGCTTGCTGCCGCAGCACTGGTGGTGCATTCCGCTGGAACGCCTAAATGGAATGGATCCTCAGAGGATTGGGCGGACATGATGCAGAAAATTGCGCGAGCCTTGGCTATAGCTGCTGTTGTGACATTGGCTGCGGCAATAGCTCTGGCTACAACTCTAATGGTTAAACACCAGCAGCATTTATTGGGCGGCCTTTGGCTCGGCTGTGCGACATTGGGTATGGCTTCGGGCATATCAATGATAGCTGTAATAAATTCAAAACTTTTGGACGAATCCTGTTTTTTTATTGGATATAAGAAAATATGCACCATTCTTATGATAACAACTTTGGCAGTTTCCGCAATAGGGGTAGGCGGAGGCGGTTATCTGGCATACTCATCATACAAGCAGCTGAATCAGCAGAGCGGTAATCAAAAGTAAACCTTGTGTGAATGAGGAAAAGGCATTTTCCTACATTCCTGACAAGTAATTTCTAATGAATAAGAGGTAATTCAAAATGAAAAAGCTAATATTTTTATTGTCCGCAGCATTCGTTTTAGTATCAATGCCTACGTTTGCGCAGAATACTTTTGAAAAGGCAAAGAATACAAACGCCGCAGGCAAGTCAGCCGTGCAATCGCAGTCCGAAACAGATGCCAGGAACATTGGAAACCAGGCATGGGACTGTGCCGACGAAGGCGGAGGAACTTCCTCAACAGATTATGGAAGAAAGACGGTTTCCCTTATAGGAGGAGAGAAAAATATTGATCAAAAGAAGGATGAAAAACCATGCTTTGACAAGAGTGTTGTCCCAGCGGACATTACTCCGTGGAAAAATGAGTTTAAGGCCATGTTTGGTGCATTCGCCGCATCTTTGGCTTTGGTTTGCATTGCAGGAATGACTGCTTTTACGTACCCTACACTGGAAAAAATAGCCTTGGGCATGGCAATAACGGCTGCCGCCGGTTTACTTACGGCGCTTTCCCTTGCTGTAGTAATAATGACCAAATACAGCCAGACGGCGCTTGGAGGAATGTGGGTCGGATTAATCTCGGCAGCTATTGCCCTGTGTGCCGTAGTAATATACGCATGCACGGACAGCTTACTGAATGAGGTATGGGCGAGCAAGTTTACTCACTATATCTCGTTGATAACATTTTTAGCCAGTGCAGGACTTGGATTAGGCACGGTATTTACCCTGTCTAATTCCAACAAGATAAACAAAAAATATCAGCAGGATCAGATTTGCCCCACCAATCCTGAGCATGAAGTCTGCAGTAATGATGAGTTCAGCACGGAAACTGGCAGTCTTTTATAAGTGAGCAAGGAGAAATCAAAATGAAAAAAATAATATTTTTATTGTCCGCAGCATTCGTTTTAGTATCAATGCCTGCGTTTGCGCAGAATACTTTTGAAAAGGCAAAGGATACAAATGCCGCAGGCAGGTCAGCCGTGCAGTCCCAGTCCGATACCGATGCCAGGAACATTGGAAACCAGGCATGGGACTGTGCCGACGAAGGCGGAGGAACTTCCTCAACAGGATATGGAAGAAAGACAGTTTCTCTTATAGGCGGGAACGAAAACATTGATCAAAAGAAGGATGAAAAACCATGCTTTGACAAGAATATAGTCCCGGCGGATATTACTCCGTGGAAAAATGAATATAGGGCCATGTTCGCAACATTCATACCGTCTTTAGCTTTAGTTTTCGTAGCAGGAATTATTGCTACCAGGAGTACTTCTATTGCCAAGAAGGCAGCATTGCCAATGGCAATCACGGCTGCCGCCGGCTTTATGGCGGTACTTGCCCTTGCTATAGTAATAATGACCAAATACGGGCAAAAGGCGCTCGGAGGAATGTGGGCCGCATTGGCCGCAATAGGCCTTGCCTTATGTGCCGCGGTAATAGCCGCAAGCATTGACGTGATACGAAAGGGCTTTTGGGTAGGTGATCGTTGGGTATTGACTGAATATCTGACTATGCTGACGGTTGGCATTTCCCTGCCATTGGCATTAGGCATGGGATTTATCCATAGTAAGTCAAACAATATAAACAAAAAATACCAGGAGGAGCAGATATGCACAAACAATCCTGAGCATGAAGTCTGCAAGCCTGACAAGGAATCCTCGGAAAGCGGCAGTCTTTTGTAAATAGATAAGTTGCTAAAAATTAAAAATATACTATTCTGAATTAGAAACGATAATAAGCCATAAAGGAAAAAATATGTGCGGAATAACTGGTTATGTAGGCAGCAGACAGGCGGACGACGTTCTAATAGACGGACTTTGCCGACTTGAATACAGGGGCTATGACTCCTGCGGAATCGCACTTGCACAGAAAAATGGGAAACTTTATCTCAACAGGGTTTCCGGCAGGGTTCAGCTTCTGAGCAGTCAGGTGAAGGAACGGCCTCCGCAGCAGGGCATGGCCGGAATAGGCCATACGAGATGGGCCACGCACGGCGCGCCTTCCGAAGAGAATGCCCATCCGCATACGGATTGTACTGGTGAGCTTGTGGTCGTTCATAACGGCATAATAGAGAATTATCTTGACCTAAAGGAAAATCTCATTGATACAGGACATTCATTCAAATCCGAGACAGATACCGAGACGATAGTCCACCTGATAGAGGCGGAGCTTAAAAGAATTTGCGGTGGCAATTTCTGCAAAGACGCTCCTGCTGAAACTCTGGAAAGGAACTTTTTTGAGGCATTCCGCAAGGCAGTTTCAAAACTGGTAGGCTCATTCGCCGTTTCCGCTATATGGAGCCGCTGTCCGGAACTTATACTTTCCGCCAGAATGCACAGTCCCCTTGTGATTGGAAAAGGGAAAGATGGCAATTTTTCCGCATCTGACGTTTCCGCATTTCTTAAATATACAAAACAGGTTTATTTTGCCGAGGATGGGGATATAGCGGTAATAAAAAAGGATTCAATAGTATTCTATGACTTCAAAGGCAATACTCTTGAAAGAAAGCTGACGGAAATTGAATGGGATGCCGCAATGGCCGAAAAAGGCGGCTATGACCATTTTATGATTAAGGAAATACATGAGCAGCCAGCCGCCGTGGAAAACACCCTCCGGGGCAGGACTATGCCTATGGACGGTGATTTCGTAATACGGGAACTGGGAATACCGTCGTATTTCATAAAAGGTTTGGAGCAGATACAGTTCGTGGCCTGTGGTACGGCAAATCATGCCGCACTGGTGGGCTGCCGCATATTCGGCAGTTTCGGCATTCCATGCTTCGCGGAATTCGCATCCGAATTTTCGGACAGGGCAAAAATGCTGAACGGCAAAACGCTCGTGATAGCAATATCGCAGTCCGGAGAGACACTTGATACGATAATTGCCGTGAGGGAGGCCAAGGCCGCCGGGGCAAAAATACTTGCGATAACGAATACGGTAGGCTCAACCCTCACGAGGGAATCAGATTATACATTGTATACACGCTGCGGCCCAGAAATAGGCGTGGCCAGCACAAAGGCATTCCTGGGCCAGCTTGCATCATTGTATATTCTTGCCGGGCATTTCGCAGTAATCAGGGGAACGTTGGACGATTCCCAGGCCGAGGAGTATGCGGCGGAACTTGTCAAGCTGCCAAGGCATATAGAGAAAATTCTTGCCGACGAGGAAAATATAAGAAGGACAGCAGAGAATTTCGCAAAGAGCGAGCATTTCCTGTTTATTTCCCGCCGCTTCAATTACCCTATAGCGCTTGAAGGAGCGCTTAAGATAAAGGAAATTTCCTATGTTCACGCCGAGGGATATGCCGCCGGGGAAATGAAGCATGGCCCTATTGCCATAATTTATCCTGGAATGCCGGTGATTGCTATTGCAGTGTCATCTGAGAACCTGGAACTCGTCAATGGCAATATGGCCGAATCCAAGGCCAGGGGAGCTGATGTACTTGCCATTGTGGACGAAAAATCCGCAGCCATAGCGAAAGCCGCGCATTACATAAAAATCCCATTCGTACCTGAAATTTTCAGTCCGATGCTTACCGTCATACCATTGCAGCTGTTCGCCTATTACATAGCCCTTGCGAAAGGATGCGACATAGACAAGCCAAGAAACCTGGCAAAGAGTGTGACCGTTCGTTAACATAATGCGGAATTTGCTTGTTGTCCTTTATCGTAAGTATTACGGATTTATAATCTTCGCATTGGCAATATTGGTACGCCTGATCTTCCTTTACCAGTGGTCAGGCACGCCGTATTTCGCACATTTCAATGCGGATGCCTATGTGCATGATGTCTGGGCAAATGCCATAGCCTCCGGCGAGATTATACGGCATACCGCATTTTACCAGTCGCCATTATATCCGTATCTGCTGGCGATTGGCTACAAGTTGTTCGGGCATCATTACTGGCCTGTTTATATTGTTCAGGCATTTTTGGATGCCGCATCCTGCGTTCTCATCGCAATGTCCGCACGAATGATCTTTAATCGTCGTACAGCATTGCTTGCAGGGATAATAGCCGCACTGTATGTTCCATTCATATTCAATACGGGACTTCTTCTTAAGGAAACCCTTACGGTTTTCTGCGTGGCCTCTTTTCTTTTCTTCTTTCTGAAATCCATTCAAAAAAATATTGAGGACGGGAAAAGACTTGTCTTTTCATTCGCATGGGGGGCGATGCTTGGAGCAGCTGCCCTGTCCCGTCCGAATATGACGGGAATCTTTGTCTTTGCGGCATTATGGATCATTGTGAGTCTTTACCCCGACATTCTTTCTTTGAAAATAAGGAAGATTGTTGCCATTGTCAAGGAAAATTCCGACGGCGTAAGGACTGTTATTAAAAGGAACATTCTCCCTGCGTTTTTGGGAATGTTGCTCCTGCTATTGCCGCAGACTATTCATAATGCCATCGCGTCCAGGGATTTTGTGCTTTTCAATTATGCCGGTGGTTTTGTCTTTTATCTTGGAGCGAATCCTTATGCCACTGGTATAATCAAATATCCTCCTGGGATAACCTCCGCCCCATTGGACGAGGAAAGGCAGATTTATGAAATTGCCAAAAATGAGATGGGACGTAGTCTGAAACCGTCGGAGGTTTCCTCGTTCTGGTTTAAGGAAGGTCTAAAATTTGTAAAGGACAATCCTCGTCGTTTTTTCCTGCTTACATTGGGCAAATTCCTTCTTTTCTGGAACAAGTACGAAGTTCCAGACAATTATGACATTTCATTCATAAGGCGGCATTTTCCGTCGGTGATTTCATTGCCTCTTTTTGGATACGGTCTTGTTGCCGCATTTGGCATATTCGGATTGTTCATGTGCGGAATACGGCGTAGATGCGGTATTTTGCCTGTATTGTTTGTGCCATATATTCTGTCATTAATGCCATTCATAATTTCGGACAGATACCGTATTCCGGCAGTTGTTCTGCTAATTCCGGCGGCAGCCTATGCCGTGAACAGGCTTTATGTAAAGTTTCTTTCCGATGCGGGAAAGGTATTGCCTGCCATTCTTTGTTCATTATTTTTCTGGATTATCATAGCATTGCCCACGCCATGCGATCCAGTCTATGCCGAGGCGGTAGGATATGCCGACCTGTCATGCAAATACGCCGAGGGGGGGGAGTATTTGAAGGCATCCAAATGCTTTGAGCAGGCAGAAGCCCTCAATCCTGATGCCGTCGGAAACTTTGCCGCGATGTGTGCGGCCTATTCATACAGGCAGCTTGGGCGTGATGGATCAATGCGTCGTGTGTCAAAGACATACGATGTGGATATTTCGGGAATGGATTAGGGAAACGCAGAAAACTTTATCTGTATTTCCTTAGCAGTTAGCAATGAGCAATTGTGGAAGTTCCTCGAATATCTCGTTGTAAAATTAATTCTGATTAGGCCAGTCTTTTTTGAGGATATCCAGCAATTCGTCGGCTGGCATATCAAACATTTTTGGATTGATTATCAGCGTATTCTCGCCGTATTTATCCAGTATTTCGCGGCCACCGCTTCCCGGCCACAGGTTTTTGTTAATCTGTGCTATCATGTTCCCAAAATCTGATTCCTGCCTGATCTTTACGGCTATGTATTCCCGTCGTATGGTTTCGCCAGTTTCCCTGTTGTCCCTTATTACTTTCACCATTACCGTTTCCTTGTTGAAGGAAATTATATCCTTCCAGGGTATAGGTCCTATACTGCTGAATCTTGTGCAGTCGGAAAGGCCATCACTGCTGATCAGTATTCCCGTCCTGTTTTTCACAAGTGGCATAAGTATTAGGCAGAAAAGTCCTGATATTCCTGCGGCTATTATGCACAATGTCCTGGAGAAGGCCTCTTCCGCTATTCCGACGGAAAATATGACAATGGAAGCTACAAGCACGCATAAGGAAAGCGTGAAATGTATGTAAATATTTCTTTTTTTGGCAGGTATGAAGTTTGTCTTGTTTTCCATATTGCTATAATAGAGTATACAACATTAAAAGATGTTTTTTAACTTTTTTGTAGAATAATAAAAGAGGTTTTTTTATGAGACTAGGCATTATTACCGCAATGGATAAGGAACGCTCTGCGATATCCGCAATTTTGGACGGCAGACATGAGACGCTCGCTGAAGGCGTACAGTACACACTGGGCCGCTGTGGCAGGCATGAGATAGTTCTTGCGTCGAGCGGAATAGGCAAGGTCAATGCCGCTCTTGGGGCGGAGGCCATGATAAGGCTTTGCAGGCCGGATGCCATAATATCCACGGGTGTCGCCGGAGGCCTAAACAATTCCGCCGGAACGATGAAGGTAATGGATGCCGTCGCCGGAACACTTTATTCATATCATGACGCATGGTGCGGCAACCCGAATGAGCCTGGTCAGATACAGGGAATGCCTGCTAAATTTCCTTCGGACAAAAAACTTGTTCAGGCGGCGGAAATGCTTGCCATAATGCGTTCTCCCGGAGAACGACAGATACATTGCGGACTGATTGTTTCCGGCGACCAGTTCATAGAAAGCCATGACGAGATGTCAAAAATAAAAAGCAGATTCCCAGAGGCCATTGCCGTTGATATGGAATCCGCCGCCCTGGCTCATGTATGCTATGTAAAAAAAGTTCCATTCATAAGTTTCCGCATAATCAGCGACATTCCCGGAGCGGAAAACCATGCGGAGCAGTACAAGGATTTCTGGGCAGAGGCGGCGCAAACCTCGTTTGCCGTCACAAAGGCATTCATAGCCGCATTGCAGTAAGATTAGATTTTTGAGTATTTACAATGAGCAATCAGCAATGAGTAATGAACAATTGAGAAAATTCCTTATGTCGTCATGCTGAACTTGTTTCAGCATCTTATAAATACCAACAAAGAAAAATCGTGCAAATCCGTTTATGCACGATTTTTTTCTGTTTATAGATTAGCAGAACAGGAAAACCTGCACGAGTGTAGCGATGTGCGGGTAAACCGCTTGGTTTAGAGCGGTTGACTAATTATAATAAGAACTTCCTGCTTTACCGGAAAATAGGCTGCGTATACAGCGTAAAAAATTAAAATTTCTTTATAAACATTGCAAATTTATGCTATAAAAATAGTGTAAGGTTTTGTAAAAGGGAGTTAAATAATATGAGTTATTGGTTATGCAGATATTGGTGGAAAAACGAGAATAAATATGACACATTTATAAAAGGTGGAATATGGCAACACGGAAATCCACAGGCAAATAAGACATCAATAGGAAGAGTTGAAATTGGAGATTGTTTTGCATTATTTGATTCTAAAAGTATTAAAGCGATTGGCAAAGTTAGAAAGAAAACTGAAGAATGGGGGAAATTTATAGTAGATTGGTACTTGTATGGTTGCGATATAAAAATTCCTAATCCTCCAGGCAAAGAGGGGCGAGGACAAGAAATTATTTACGAAATAAAAGGTGAAGATCCAGCAAGGGATATAATCCAAAATGAATTAAAAAAATACGAGGAGAAAAAAATGGCACTTGTTAATGATTACAAAAAACTTTTGGAACATTCCCGCAACATAATCCTGCACGGTGCACCGGGGACTGGCAAAACATATCTTGCCAGACAAATTGCGGAATCAATGGGGGCTGAAACCTGTTTTGTACAATTTCACCCCTCGTATGATTACACAGATTTTGTTGAAGGTCTGCGTACAAGACCAAAAGAGGAAGATTCAGATGAATCTTCAGAAATAGGCTTTGAACGCAAGGACGGAGTTTTCAAAAAATTCTGTAAAAAAGCTCTATTAAATTCTTTTATAAATACTGTAGATAATTTTGAATATTCATGGAAAAAATTGGTTGAAACCTTAATTAATGAAGAAAGAATTGAGATACCTTTGATTAAAGACAAAACAAAAAAAATAAAAGTTGAATTAACCAGATCTGGAGAAGGTTTGCGAAGTTGCGAGGAGTCTCCAAAATATTTCAATAAAAATCAACTGTATAAGGTGTATAGAGGTTTGCCCGGTGTTCCGACGGGAGGACATGATTATTACCGCAAAGCAATTGTGCAATATATGAAAGATAATTGCGAGCTTAAAGAATATAAACCAGGGGAAAAATCTCAAGAGAATAAGAATTTTGTCTTTATAATAGACGAAATAAATCGTGGTGAGATGTCAAAAATCTTTGGAGAGTTGTTTTTCTCTATTGACCCAGGATACAGAGGCGAAAAAGGCAATGTTTTAACGCAGTATGCCAATATGCAAACAGAACCTAATGATTTTGACATAGCATTAGAACATAAGAACGATGGAAATTACGGTCATTTCTTCGTTCCGGAAAATGTCTATATTATCGGCACAATGAACGACATAGACCGCAATGTAGAAAGCATGGATTTCGCAATACGCCGTCGCTTTGCATTTAAGGAAATAAAAGCAACAGATACGCAAAATATGCTTGATAATCATAAAGGTTTAAATGGGACAAAACCAGAAGAAACTATAATTGACGTAAAAACACAACAAGGAACTGTAAAAACAACTGTTATAGACAGAATGAAAAACCGCATGAACAACCTGAACAATGCAATATCCGGCATTGACGGCCTTTCCTCCGCATATCATATGGGAGCATCTTATTTCTTACAATTTAAACTTCCATCTGATTATAAAGATAAAAATGAAGAAAAGGAAAAGAAAAATGCTGAAAATGCTGCCTTTGAGGATTTATGGAATTACCATTTAGAGCCTCTTTTGCAGGAATACTTGCGCGGAATGGAAGATGCAGACAGCAAATTAAAAGCATTAAAAGCAGCGTACGAGAATGATAATAAGGCAAAATAAATAGCAGTATTGCACTCCTCACCCTCTTTCCCTCTCCCACAAGGGGCGAGGGAAGAGGGGAATAAAATACAAAAATGCCAAACCTTATAACAACTGACAATAGCAAAAAAAAATTGGAAAACTTCAGCAACATATATGACACCCTTACTGTTGCCGCAAACAGTACTCTGGCTGAAATTGTTGAAAATAATAAAAATCTGCTTATATTCCCTGCAAATTTAGGTGAAAACGAAGACGAAATAGGTAAATTAAGCATTTTTAGGTTGTCCGGCTCTCGTGAAAATGCGACAATAAAAACCGGCAATCTTATTGGTTTTGTCGGCATAAGGCCTAAAAATCAAAACAACGAGGCCAAAAACGTTTATCTTACAATACGCTCCCGGTTTTCAAGCGGCGATAACGACTTTTTCATGCAGTATATGCTGCAAAAAGTGTTTTCCATAAATCTTGTTGACTTTAAATTCACCACGGGGCAGGATTATATCTTCAACCTGATGATGTTCCTGTTTCCGTATATGCTTAAAAAAGCCATGCGGCAGGGAATTTACAGGACATATCAGACATTCCGCCGCAACGATGCCAACATAAAAGGCACAATAGACATAAGCCGCCATATACGCATGAACATTCCTTTTGCTGGCAATGTGGCATACAGCAGCAGGGAACGCACAGCGGACAATCCTGTCATTCAGCTTATACGGCATACAATAGAGGAAATAAAGGCAGGCACATTTGGCAAAAACATTCTTAACTGCGACGATGATATGCGTAGGAATGTAAGCATGATTGTTGAGGCAACGCCGTCTTATAACCGCATGGCAAGGGAAAAGGTAATAAGGCAGAACATAAGGCCTTTCAGTCATCCGTATTATACGGATTACGGGCCGCTGCGGAAACTCTGCCTTGCCATATTAAGGCATAAGAAAATCTCTTTCAGCCAGTCGGACAAAGACGAGGTTTACGGTATTCTTTTTGACGGTGCATGGCTATGGGAGGAATACCTTGATACCGTTCTGCACAAATGCCGTTTTAAGCACGCAAAGAACAAGACCCGTAAAAATGGCATATCGGTATATAGAGAACATGAGAATAAATTATATCCGGATTTTTACAGAATAGGAGAAAATGCTGCTGAAAATATAGTTTTGGATGCAAAATATAAAAAAATTGACAAAACAGACATTTCCTCTGAGGATTTGCATCAGTTAATTGCATATATACATATTTTGCCTGCCTGTAAAGGCGGCTTGATTTATCCGTATGAATGTAGCCAACAGATTACAGAAATAAAACCAGATATAAAAGGAACACTCAACGGCTACGGCGGACAAATATTCACAATCGGAGTGCCAATTTCCAAAGCAGATAAATTCCCAGAGTTCTGCGACGAAATGCAGCAAATGGAAAAAGACCTTGCAGCTCTGGCAGGTAAAGGTTTTTCAGAATAAATAAAAACAGCGCTATAAGAAGAGTATTGATTTTACAGTTTTTACGTCATGCTGAACTTGTTTCAGCATCTTTACGGCTAATGAGGTCCTGAAACAAGTTAAGAACGACGAAATAATATCTGCGTCCTTTATAACTACACTGAATACCTTCCTTATAACAGAGCCAAAGAGAAATATTGTCCCGTTTCTGCGTTTTCTTAAATCCCAAAACACAAGAGTTTTTTGCGTAAATACGCAAAAAATACAGTAAAAAACAATTCCGGGTAAGGGATATTCTTACAAATCCATTGAGGCAGGATTCAGAAGAAAATCCTCTATTCCTATTATAAGCACTCCTTCCTGAGTGTAATACGGCACTATGTGATTTCTCTGCACTATTATTTTCTTGAAGGAATCTTTTGCCAGCATCAAAGGTCGTTCTTCCTGTATCATTTTCTGCCTGTCCGGAATTGCAAAAGCCGACTGTATATAATATCTTTTAAAGCCGAGGTTGGCCACGAAGTCTATTTCATAATTCACCCTTTCGCTTTTGCCGAGACTGTTCTTTATATTGGCCTGTGTTATTCCTATGTCTACATTGAATTGCCGTACCAGAAGCTCATTGTAAATGATGTTTTCCATGGCATGGGTTTCTTCAATCTGGCGAAAATTAAGTCGGGCATTACGCAGTCCTGTATCCGCAAAGTAGTATTTCATCGGGGTGCTTAGGTATTTTTTGCCCTTGACATCATACCTTTTTGCCTCGGATATTATAAAAGCGTCGCAAAGATACCCTATGTATTTTTTTACCGTAGACTGGTTTATCTTAATTCCTCTTATGCTGGCAAAACTGTCCGCAATTTTTTTTGGATTTGTCAAAGATCCGGCAGCAGAGGCCAGCATATCGGTGATAGTTTCCAATTCCTCTGTTTTCTTTATCCTGTTTCTTTCAAGCAGATCTATTAAATAAGTTTCGTTGAATATTTTTTTAAGATATTCAGCCTTTGCCTGCGGTGATGGCATAAGAGCGGCGGCGGGCAGTCCTCCGAATGTCATGTATTCCGTAAAACCGTCCTGTCTGCTGCCATTGAATACGGACATAAATTCCATAAAGGAAAGCGGATTAAGACGCATTTCGTCGCCTCTTCCCCTAAATTCCGTGGCAATATCTTTTGAGAGAAATTTTGCGTTGCTGCCGGTTACATAAATATCGGCATTGGGAATGTGCAGCAGACCGTTAAGGACGTCGGCAAAATCTTCAAGCAGCTGAACCTCGTCAAGAAGTATGTAATGCCTTGCCTGGCCTTTTATCTTTTTTTTGATATAGGGATATATTGCGTCAGGATTGCGTAAGCCTTTGTTTGCATAATCATCCAGCCTTATCTCAATAATCCTGCTTTGCGGAATACCGTTTTTTATAAGCCAGTTTTTGAAAATCTCAAACAGCAGATATGATTTTCCGCAACGCCGCAGGCCTGTTATTATTTTGACAAGGCCGTTGTGGCGTTTTTCTATAAGCCTGTTAAGATAAATGTCCCGTCTTATCTGCATAAGTTGTCCTGCCAGTGAATATTTTTGCGTAAATACGCATTTTTATCTTGTGTAAAAAACACAATAAGGACATTGTTTGAACCGACAATGCCTTATATAGGAATTATACAGCATAAGAGATATTTGTGCAAGAGTTTTTTGCGTAAATACGCAAAAAAATACAGTAATATTTTGCCGGTCAGGCCAGATTTTTAATCTTTTAAGACTATCTTCACGCTGAAGAAAAGTGGCAAAAATGCCGGAATATTTCAGTGTGAATGAACGGTTATGGAAAAGCAGAAAAAAACACTTTTTCTGCGTTTCCTTGATTATCCAAACAAGTCAGTTAACGTGGCACTTTTTGCAAAAATTACAATTTGTGATACGTTAAAATGGTGTTTTTATTGCCTGAATTTTTAAATATCTGCCCCCTGTAAGGCATAAAAACATTAAAAAACATGGCCCCATATAGGCATAAAACCGCATTTTGCCGGATATTTTAAGAAGGTCTTTTATCTTCGTAATTATGTTAGAATGTAATCATTCTGCCTGTATAATGGTGCAGGCGGCATAGGGAATTTGAGGCACATTTATGGCTTATTACGGATTAAAAGACAAGGTTGCTATAATCACAGGGGCAAACAATCCGCAGGGAATTGGCGCGGCAACGGCTTTTGCCTTTGCCAGTGAGGGAGCAAAGGTTGTAATAGCATATAAAAAAGTACCGAGGCCGTTTGACAAAAACAAAACCGGTGAAAATGGGGCTGACAGGTATTATCAGGCAAATGCCGGCAATGCGGACATTGTGGAAAGCCGTCTGAAGGCCATGAATGCTGATTATATTGTTATGGAAAGCGACATTTCCAATGAAAATGATGTAAGGCAGATCTATTCCACAGCCATGGAGCGGTACGGCAGAATTGACATTCTGGTAAACAATGCGGCGGATTGCGATGTGGACGGCCTTGATACGATAGAGAAAATCACGCCTGAAGTGATTGACGGCACATTTGCGGTAAATGTGCGTGGCAGCATTCTTATGACTAGGGAATTTATTAACCGCCGTGGCAGTTATGGCAGGATTATCAATATTTCCACGGATGCCGCGCAGATTTTCGCAGGGCAGATTACCTACGGGGCGAGCAAGGCTGCCATGGAGGCCCTCACCCGCAGCATTGCCCTTGAAGTTGCGAAATATGGCATTACCATGAACTGTGTCGCGCCCGGCCCCACGCAGACAGGCTGGATAGATGCCGGTTTGGAAAAAGCAGTGATTCCGTTAATACCTATGGGAAAACTGATTCAGCCGGAAGACATTGCCGCAACGATCTTGTTCCTGTCCGGAGAGCAGGCCAGAATGATTACAGGCCAGGTAATAAAAGTATCCGGCGGCCATGCGATATAGGGAAACACGGAAAAAGTCCTTCCTCAATTGCTCATTACTTACTGCTAATTGCTCATTTTTATGAGCCATTCCGGAAGATTGATTATCCTTATGCCTTCCGGCGTTGTCTGCGATGGAATATTGTCAAGCGTAAGAATTGTTTTTGGAAAACTATCCCTTATTTTAAGCAAAGCGTAAATCTCACGCTGTCTTGTTTTTTCGTCTGACAGACTCTCGCATACCTGATAGTATTCCGGGCCATCGCCGTTTTCCGCAATAAAATCAATTTCCTGCTCTCCTGTCTTGCCGGTGTATATCATGCGGAAACGTCGCAGAAGTTCAAAATAAACTATATTCTCAATCAGCCGTCCTGTATCAGATATTCGTCCCAGAATGAAATTCCGCAGTCCTGTGTCCGCTATGTAGTATTTTTCAAGCGAACGCAGTATTTCCTTGCCCTTTATGTCATATCTTGCGGCTTTATAGAACATGAATGCCTTTTCAAAAATGCCTATTATCTTTTCAATTTCTGCATTGTTTTTTGAAGTTATGCTTTTTGCAGAATAAAGGGCATTTGTTATCCTGTTTATACTGGTGCGGCTGGCGATATTGTCCGCCATGAATGTGAGAATTTTCTGTACTGTGGCGGAATTACGCATATTTGCCCTTTGAAGTATATCTCTGACGAGAACGGTACTGTATATTCCGTCCAGCATTTCCTGCGTCTGCATTTTGTCAAATCCGCAGTTTTTAAGCGACGGCATTCCTCCGTATTCCATATATTTATGAAATTTCCTGTCTAATGGAATATTCCCCAAATCATAGAATGAAAGAAATTCCATGAAGGACAGCGGCAGCATTTTTATCTCAACATATCTGCCGGATATGAATGTGGCCAGATCCGACGATAGCATATATGCGTTTGAGCCTGTTATGTACAGATCCAGGTTTTTATTAAGCAACAGGGATGCCACTGTTTTTTCCCAGTTCTCAATTTTCTGTATTTCGTCCAGAAAGATATAGGTTTTCCTGTTGCCGTTTTCCTTGACTTTTGAAAGAACATAGTCATTCAGTGCCTTGTAATCCATTCCGTCGTATTCAAGGCTTTCAAAATTAATATGGATAATTCTGTTTTCCGAAATTCCCTTTTTCAGCAGGTATTCCCTGAAAACAAGCAGCAGTGAGGACTTTCCGCAGCGTCGTAGCCCGGTTATTGCTTTTATAACCTGCTTGTCTTTCCAGGCTTTGAGCCTGTCTGTATATAAAGGCCTGTCTATCATAAAATCATCCTGAACTTTTTATATAAATTATACAAAAAAATCAAAAAAATAAAAGTTTTTTATAAAATCATATAAAAAGTTGTAGAAAAACAAAAAAATTTTTTCCGTGTTTCAAGTTAAGTGACATGGTTTGGCTTCCTCCCTTTCGTAAAATATCTGCAAGGAACAATTAACAAGCGTTCCCGGAAATTATAACAACAGGAGAAACAACTATGGCTAAATTTTTTTGCAAGTGGTGCGCGGCTCAATATCTTTCGTTGCACTCACTGACACACGGAAAATGCAATATGAACCCGGATGGGGGCTATCACGAGTTGTATGAGGGCAGAGAGAAATCCAGGTATCAATGCAAACGATGCGGAGCGGAATTTGCCTCGCTTCACGCATTGACGCATGGAAAATGTAATATGAACAAGAAAAGTGGTCATCACGAGCCGCTTGAATGAAAAGGAGAAACAAATGAACAAGATATTGTTGTCAGTCTTTGCATTGTTGATGTTTTCCGCCTGCAATCAGGCTGAAATAAACCGTCTTCAAAAGGAAAATGCCGAATTGAGAAGTCAGGTTCAGTCCTTGCAGAAGGAAAACAAGGTAATAAAGGACGATATGAATACGGCACTTACGGCCATATTCAGATTCCTGCACGGAGATCCGTCCGGCGGAAAGGAACTTGGCTTTATTATTGGAAAATACAATCCTGAACTTGCCAAGAGAATGTAAATCCGACGAGATAATTCAATAAACGGGGAGCGGTTATAGGGCAGGAATGTACCTAAAGCCGCTCTCCATTTCAAGTTAGAAGTTAGGAGTTGTTGAAATTTCCTTATAGCGATAAATGAAATGACGAAGCAATCTTTTGTTTTATAAAAAGGCAGGATTTCCCGAATTATATTGCTTTTAGGTTGACAGATTATAACAGTTATTGTTATAATCTGTTTACCAATTTATGAGAAATATGGAAATACTGCGTAATTCGTTGGAAACTCTTGCGGATAAGGATAACTGTATTTTTTCCGTCAGTAGTTTCCACTCATTGTTCCCACAATTAAGCAAATATGCACTGAACACCCTTGTCAGCAGAGCCGCCGCCAAAGGATTGCTGACCAGCTTATGCAAGGGTTATTATATTTATCAGAAAGCAAATGAATGTAGGGGATATGAGCTGTTCCGCCTTGCCGCACATTTGAGGGAGGGCTGTCTTTGCTATCTTAGCCTGGAAAATGTTTTAAGCGAGGCAGGCATAATATCGCAGATTCCTGTAAACTATGCCGCATTTATGACCAATGGACGCAGTGGAAAAATCAAATGTTCCAATTTCGGCACAATAGAGTTCATTCACACAAAAAAAGACATAAACGCATTGGCAAAATATCTTATATATGACAAGGAATACAGGATATGGAAGGCAAGCGTTCCTCTTGCTTACAGAGATATGCTGAACACAAAACGCCCATTGGATTTGATTGACGAAGAGGCATTGCATGAATTTATTTGACAAGACCGTACAGTCCGTGTTGCAGAACAACAGGCAATATTCCTCATTGCGTACAGTCATAGAAAAAGAAATACTTCATTATGACATTTTGCAGGAAATGAACAATTCAGGTCTGCTGAAGAATTTGACATTCATAGGCGGCACCTGCCTGCGTGCATGTTATGGATCACAGCGTTTAAGCGAGGATCTGGACTTTACAGGCGGATTCGGTTTCAACAAGGATTCCCTTTTGGAATTTCCGGAATTATTGCGTAAAAAGATACTGAAAAAATACGGCTTTAACACGGAAGTAAGCGAGCCACGGAATGAAAGCGGCAATGTCAGCACTTGGAAAATAAAGATAATAACACGTCCGAAACAGAAAGACCTTCCTACCCAACGCATAAATATTGACATAGCAATGCTGCCAAGCTATCGCAGACAGCCGATGATGCTTAAAAACAATTATTCATTGGAGGCTGGAGTGTCAGGTCTTATATTGCAGGCTGAAACACTGGAGGAGATTATTGCGGACAAGCTGATTGCATTTGCCTGTCGTCCTAACCGTGTAAAGAACCGTGATTTATGGGATATTATATGGCTTTCACGGCGAAACATCGCAGCTGACAAGGGGCTTATAAGTCAGAAACTGTCGGATAGAAAAATAAATACAGAGTGTTTTGCCGAAAAATACATCAGCCGCATTGAGGAGATTAAAGCTGGGCAGAAACATTTTCTGCAGGAAATGCGGCGTTTCCTGCCGCCATCTGCCTTTGACGAAACCTTCATTTCAGAACAATGGTGGCAATACCTGATAAACCTGCTAAAGGAATATGAGGCAGGGATTAGGTAAACGCAGAAAAAAATATTTTTCTGCGTTTACAATTAGCAATGAGTAATGAGCAATTGTGGTAATTACCTTATATCGTCATGCTGAACTTGTTTCAGCAT
>R20__coassemble_904_pt1 | contig 19473 bp, 18 predicted proteins | sample R20__metabat2_high_PE_044 | metagenome-assembled genome bin R20 | reverse complement strand
GTGTCCCCGTCGTATATATTATACCATATTTTTAGGGACTTTTTCAGTGTTTCCTAAAGACATATCCTGTTTTAAGACTGATTCCAAAGCTCAGGACTTTTGCTAAAAAGAATGATCTTGAACTTGTAATTACAGCAGTAAAAAAAACAATGCCGTTTCAACAGATAAATCTATTGTGGATCTGACAGGGAAAACAACGCTTTCAGAAATGGTCAGTATTGTAAATAATGCTGCTGTCGTAATTGGCAATGACACTGGTATGACACATTTGGCATGGATACTTGGCAGACCTACATTGTCAATTTTTAGCGGAATATTGTTTGGCCGATTTCGTCAGCATAACAAAGGACATAAGATATACAATTATATGCCGTGTTTTGCTGACTGTACAGGCTCGTATTGCATGAATATAAAAGATGGTGTTGGTGAGTGTATATTGTCAATAACTCCAGAACAGATAATTGCCGCACTTGAAAATCTTTATTGCGGGCATTAGAAAAATACAGAAAATGCTCTTTTTTCTATGTTTCCTTAAAAATATTGCATTCCATTGCAAAAAAAACACATTTTTATAAAGTTTTAGCATTTGATTGCAAAAACTTTGCATTTCTGCATATTTTTGGCTTTACATTGCACGTTTTGTACAAAACGAATTTGAAAAAAATGGCATGAAAATTTTAATTTTGAAAAATTGCCTCTGAAAATTCATTTTTTTTAAAAAACGTCAAAAATTTTCAACTTTTGAAAAATGATCTAAATTTTTTATTTTCCCTTGACAATCCTTGCTATATCCATTATAATATTATCAAAACGATAATATCAAAAAGGCAGTATTAAAAGGATAGTGTAAATGAACGAAGAGGAATTTTTGAGGCAGTACGACCAGCAGCAGTATGATCGTCCGTCCATTGCGGTGGATATGGCGGTTTTTTCAATACTCAAGGACAATGCCTCAAATTACCGCAAACTTCCGAAACTCTCCCTCGCGGTGCTGCTTATAGAGCGTGGGGAGCATCCTTTTAAGAACACCTGGGCATTGCCCGGCGGATTTGTACGCAAAGGCGAGACTACAGAGCAGGCCGCCAGACGTGAGCTGGAAGAGGAGACAGGCATAAAATCAGCAGATTTAAGGCAGCTATTGGTATTCAGTGATCCGCAGAGAGACCCCAGGGGCTGGATAATTTCCTCGTCTTTCACAGCCTTGACCGAAATGGACTGTGCCCTGATTTCCGGCAATGATGCCCGTCAGGCTGAATGGTTTGTATGCCGATATGACAAAATCGCAGGGAATGTCAGCCGTAAAGGCGAAAACGACTATGAATTATCCGAAGTATACAAATTAAGCCTTGATTCCCATAAGACAAAATTATATGCGATAGTCAAGGTAATAAGGAAAGTGTCCCTGTACAGGCAGGAAATATCTTATTCAATAATTGAAAACTATGGCCTTGCCTTTGACCATGCCAAAATAATTGCCCATGCGGTAATGGAGCTGCGTCGGGACATAGAGCGTTCTGCGGATGCGTTCCGATTTCTGCCTGAAACCTTCACGTTGAACTCAATACAGCAGGTATATGAGACCATACTCGGCAAAAAGCTGCTTACGGCAAATTTCCGTCGCAAGATCGCCCCTTATGTATTACCTACGGAACAGAAAACCGAGGCAAGGGGACACCGCTCCGCCAGGCTTTACAAACGCAACAAGGCCGTTTTTTTCGGCAAAAACATTGAGGAAGAGGAAGAATGAGGCGGAAATTCTGATTATGGGACCTCATTTTTGATAAAAAAAACAGATTTCCAAGGAGAAATAAAAAATGTATCAGTCAAGAGAAGACAGATTGTTCATATTGGAGAACACCCTGATGGTTTTGCAGCGTGGTTCTTATGTAAAGGACGGTAGGACGGTAAATCTGTTCCTTACGTCAAGAGAAATGGAGCAATGCCAGGTTGTGTTGCCAGACGAGGCACACGAAATAGCGGAGACGGAAATAGGGAATAACCCGGACATTGCGGAAAAATGCCGTTTTTCATGCGTCAATGTGGATTCCTTCACAGCGGCAATAAAAATGCTGTCGGATAGGAAAAAAACGCTTTCCGCAAATGAAAAGGCAGAGCCGCTAGTTCTTAATTTTGCTAATCCCGTAAACATCGGCGGCGGCGTTCGTAGCGGGGCAAGGGCGCAGGAAGAAGATCTTTGCCGTCAGAGTTCCCTTTTGTTGTCGCTGGAAAGCAAGGAGGCGTTCAAGTATTACAAATACAATCGGGGACTGCACGGCAAAATGGGTTCGGACGCATTCATTTTATCGCCCAAAGTTGAAATAATCAAGGACAGAAATGGTGATTTCCTTGAAAGCCCCTGCATAGCCGCCGCAATAACCTGTGCGGCACCATATTTGAAGTATGGCATGGGCAGAATGACAATGCTGGAATATTGCGATATGATGCTTCTTCGCATAAAGGGGCTGCTGAAATTCTCGGCACAGTCAGGCTACACAAGACTGGTTCTGGGTGCATGGGGCTGCGGAGCGTTCGGAAACGACCCGAAAATTATGTCAGACCTGTTCAATAAGGCATTCCAGGAAATAAATCCCGACGGCGTATTCCGGGAAGTATGCTTTGCAGTGCTTGACACATCTTATGACAAACATATTTTCCGAGAATTTGCCAGAAACTTCGGAAAATAACATTGTATCATAAGGCAGAGGCTTCGGTATCGGACTTGATTCCGATTTTGTCCGATTCCTCTGCTTCTTTTTTGCCTATTCTTCACCCCATTCAAATGTTGCCCAGCGGTCATTCAGCTTGGGCAATAGCAAGGCAAAAAGTTTTCCCCTTATGCTGTGCTTGCACATTTCTTCATTGAAACTGTGCTCCTCTATAAGCCGGATTCCGTCTGTAAGGTCGGCTATTTCCTGGGCAGAATCAGTTCCGGACATAAAATGTGCCTTTGTGTTCTTTACAGTGTCATGATGTTTTTCATTTCTCTGCATTAATTTGGAGTTTTGTTCGGCTATAAGCATTCCTCCGCAGGGAAAATTGTCCTTTAGTACATTAAGGAAAGTCCGTATCTGGTCAAGCGTCAGATACATGAAAAGTCCTTCTGCGATAAATATCGGCCTTGATGACGGTTCAAGAACCTTGCATACTTCCGCACACCAGGAATTGTCAAGTGCGTTTCCGGCTATCATCTTTACCCTGTCCTGCTCAGGGAATGCTTTTTTTCTTGCTGCGATGGAATCAGGCAGATCAATATCAAACCACCGTATTTTTCCATTGTCTACACGTTCAAAGCGATTGTCAAACCCTGCTCCGATATTTACGATAACGGCATTGGGATTCTGACGTATTATTTCCTTCAACTGTCTGTCCAGCATTATCGTTCTTGCGACTACGCCTTCATGCGATAAGAATCTGTCGTATTTTCTTGTATCAATATTCAGGGCTTTTATAATCTCAACAGCCATTCTGTCCTTGAACCGGGCGTTAGGCCTCATGCTCTCGCTAGCCTTGATTGCAAGCGGAATAAGTGCCGTGGTCTGTATATCGCCCAATTTCAATTCCATAATATTATCCTCCTTGGTTTAAAAAGTAAGTCTATACTAACATTTTAGATAATTTGCTATGGAATTGTAAAATTGATAATGTCCCTATAACAGAACAGAATTATAGTAGGATAAAATCTGACTAAATATTCATATCCACTCACCGAAACGGGGCTTTGACCTGCCGTATAATTCCTGTTGTCATCGCTGATTTTATTCCTTAAATTGAAATAAAACCCAGCAAAGAAAAAATCGTGCAAATCCGTTTATGCACGATTTTTTTCAGCTTGTCGATTGCAGAACAGGAAAACCTGGCTGCGAAGCAGACTGGTAAACCGCTTGGTTTAGGGTAGGAAGTTTGATAGAAATCTATCTTTCGGCTACGCCGAAGATCGGCGGCGGAATATGTCCCTGCGTTTATTGAGTGTTGGGGACGGCTTATTGTATCACAAAGTTAACCAATTTCTGCCGTTCCTGCAAAGGAGAAAATTATGAGAATAAATTGGAAATTAAATTTATTTATATGTATGGCGTTGCTTGTTGCATCGTCAATTCCAGCAATGGCGGAAAACAGAAAAGGACAAATATTCAAGGTAAAAAACGAAAACAGATGGGTTGCCTCGATACAAAGCAAGTATTTTGAACCGTATGTGGCAAGACAGAATAAGGATATGTGGTGCTGGGCAGCGTCTGCCCAGATGATACTCAACTATCAAGGCGTAAAGCAGGCCACACAAGAGAAAATTGTGGAAATCATAAAAGGAAGAGACTGGAAAGGCGAATTGATCAATGATGGGGGCAATGTCGTGGAAATGGCTCAGGCCACGGATGGCTGGAAAATTGACACTTGTACGACAATAAGAAGCAAGGCCGAAAATTATTATAAGAAGAATCGTAAGACCATAGATTTGCAAGCACTGCTAGAAGACCTTGTAAATAAATACCCTATACTTGTGGGACTTGACAATCCGGGTTATAATACTGGTCATGCTTGGGTTTTGACTGGTATTGTATTCAGGAGAAATGGTGATATGGTGGATCCCATAAAGGTTATACTGCGTGACCCATGGCCAGATAACCCATCTAGGCAGGAGATGGATTGGGATGAGTTTTATAGTCGTATAAATTCCATAGTGCATGTTTATCCAGTTGAAACTTGCGATATTGGCACACTAGGCTGACATAAAAATTTTAGGAGACAAACAAATGAGAGGAAAAATAATTATACCTTTTTTTGCGGTTGTTTTTGTGTTTCTGCTTTGCGGTATTTCCCATTCGCAGTATTATGGAAATAACTACTACTATGGCAATGGATATTACCCAGGATATGGAGGTTATGCCAGATACAATAATTATGTGACACCAGGTATGGCATTGAGGGCACAGGTCGGGGCTATGGCAAATAACGGGAGTATCCGGTTATATAACCAGCTTTATCAAAATACACATCAGGATGGAATTATGCAATTACCAATGCCGATGTTGGGCTTTTATGGCTATTTCATTGGCCATATTGAATATGGTTACCCGCATAAATACGGTACACTGTACTATTACAGCATTGAAGATGGATGGGTTACTTACAAAGGTGGTTTTAATTATGGACTTCCGCATGGTGCAGTAGAGGTGTACAGCTCCAAAAAGGGATATCTGAAAGGCATCTTTGACGAAGGAATCCTTGTCCAGAGGCTGGATATCTCACGAAGTGAAATGGTAGATAGCGTAAGAGAAAGCGTGAGGGAGTCGGTCAAGTACTCTCCCACAGACAAGAACACTATGACATTAAAGGATATGGATGTCGAAGTTACTGAGATTTCCTCAGAAGAAGAAGCTAAATTTGGCAGGCAGATGTTCAGGAGAAAATGAAAAGGCTATCGTTTTTGGCTGTCTTTGTGTTTTTGCTTGTTGCCGCCAAGGGCATAGTCATAAAGGACACGGAGATTGGGATGTCTGCACTCACCATTTATCCATCATTCAGCGGTTCTTTTTCTAGCCAGTACAAGGAAAATTGGTGCTGGGCTGCATGTGTGCAAATGGTTCTTGATTATTACGGATTGTACATCACTCAGTCAGACATTGTAGAAAAAGTATATGGCTATGCCGGCAATTTCACAGCAGACAGTTCAAGGATAGTCAATGGCATTAATGGATGGCTCATAGGCGGGCGTAGGATTTTAGCATATAAGGGGAGTGAGATAAGTCTTGTTTCCCTGGCTTCCCCATTAAAAAAAGGAATCCCATTGATTGTTGGGTTGCGTGAGCCTTATGATAGTGTGAACCACACTTATGTGCTTACTCACATTTTTTCTGAGGAAGACAGCATAGGTTCATATAATCCTGTGCGTGTAAGGCTTGTCAATCCTGCCAAGAAGGGAGATCTTGAGGAAGATATGGATTGGGTGGAGTTTAAAAAAAGGATAGCTGCTATTATTACAATAAAGGTGGATTGAATATGAAAAAAACAGGAAATTTGATCATGGCATGCCTTATGGCATTAACTGTATCATGTGTAAAAAGTACGGTTTCAGAAAACGAAGAAAATCAATATAATGCGGTGGCTGGAAATAATGGCTTACCTGTGGCACGAGGTAAGGAAGAAGAAAAAATGGATGTAAAGACCATATTGGATACGGCTTTAGGCAAGATTCAGGCTAAAAAGCCGTCGGAAGCCTTTGCGATACTAAAAAAAGGCCTTTCTGTGCCTGCGGATAGGAAACAGAGTGATGCTGGGATGGAAGATGTTTATTCAATGATTGATGATTTTCTGTCTCATGTCAGTGTTGAATTTGGCAATGGCGGTAGGCACAATGTGGTTTCAAGGCTTATGAGCCGGTATGATGGTATATTGCTGGAGGATAACCTTATTTTCTTTGAGCCCGAAACAGATGATTCAAAAAGGGCAAGGGTATCAAAAAGCACGTTTGGAAATATGAGAGAGGAAGTTGAAAAGAGTGTTGATTCTATCTTGAAAAAACATTCATACGAAATAAATAATGTCAACAAATCCAACCTTATGTATGTGAAAGAAACAGGCCTCTATCTTGTTGCCATACCAAGTAAAGATATACCTGATTTTATGTTTTTATCAGACAATGAGGTCTTGAATTTTGCTGCATGTCTGAAAGCAATAATTCAATCTGCTGGTATTAACGTAAGCTATAATGAGATATTAGGAACTCTTATAAATTCGCCAGTTGAAGAGAAAAAAATAAGAACGGATAAAAATTATACAGGGATTTTGTCTGGCAGAAAAATAGATGTTCAGTTTATATCAATGGAAAAATATAGCCTCGAATCGGTAGTTTCAAGGGAATTGCTTGATGGAAATTTCTTAATTGCGATAGGCAGAGGGGAAAATACAGGCTTGATAACCTATGCCTCACTTAAAAAGGTTGCTACAAATGAATATGAGCCAATTAAGATCAGAATGCGTATTCCCACATTGCCAAAAACTGAACAGCGAAAGGAAATTAGCTGGAGCGATTTTAAAGCAAATAATTTGGCAATAGCTGTTGTGAACATATATTGATAATTTTGCCAAATCTTTAAAACGGTGGAAAAATTTGATATTTTCCACCGTTTGTTGTAGTCTGAAAACCACCTGCTAGGCAGGTGGTTCAGTAAGGTTTCACCGTTCCCCATGACAAAAAAACTCCTTGTGCTATGATATATAAAGGTCTGTTGCAGCAGACCAATAACAGCACAAGGAGGTCATTGAAATGAGCAATGACATAAATAAATTATCACATACAAGCTGGAATTGCAAGTATCACATAGTGTTCGCGCCCAAGTACAGGAGACAGGTGTTCTACAAGGCGAAGCGGGTAGAAATAGGAAAGATATTGAGGCAGCTGTGCGAGTTGAAAGGAGTGGAGATAATAGAGGCGGAGGTATGTCCAGATCACATACACATGCTGCTTGCGATACCGCCGAAGTACAGCGTTGGAGGAGTAATGGGATATATCAAGGGGAAAAGCAGCCTGATGATATATGAGTGCTGGAAGGGGATGGAATACCGGTATCGGAATCGGGAGTTCTGGTGCAGGGGATACTATGTGGATACGGTGGGAAAGAACAAGGCGAAGATAGCAGAATACATAAGGCGACAGCTGAAGGAAGACGAGATCAACACGCAGATGTTGCCCTTTGACAAAAGCGTATGGGACAGCAATAAGCGGAAGAAGTAGCGTGTGGCAGTCCGTTTTTACGCGTTCCACGCGTGGGCTGGCAATTTAGGGCAGGGCCCGCATATGAAAAACCCCCGGCTAAGCCGGGGGATCTTTATTGTCTTTACCGCACTTCCCACCCCAAAATAAACAAATCTTATAATAATTTTTTATCATAATCAACAAAAATTATAATTTTTGTTGATTTTGCCTGAAAACAGGCGGCTTTATTCTTTTGATATAATTAAAAAGACGAGCAAAAGGAGACCAAAATGCTGCCTGACAGGAATACTGCTGAGAAGGAACTGGAAATCGCCGCGGAAATGAATCCCGGACCGTGGATAATGCACAGCCGCAATGTCGCCCATGCCGCGGAGCTGATTGCGGCGACCTGCGGACTGGATTCCGAAAAGGCATATATACTTGGACTGCTGCATGACATAGGCCGCCGCGAGGGCATTAATGCCGTAAGGCATATACCCGACGGATACAGATACGCCACTTTAAAAGGCTGGGACGAGGCCGCGAGGATATGTCTCACACATTCGTTTCCGATAAAGGACATAAATGCCATGATAGGACAGATGGATATGTCTCCGCAGGACAGGGATTTCGTCGCCGCCTACCTTGAAAAGGCGGAATATGACGACTATGACCTGCTTGTAATACTGTGTGATTCAATTGCGTTGGCGGACGGCTTCTGCATTCTGGAAAAACGCTTCATAGACACGGCCATAAGACACGGCGTATATCAGTTCCTGTCTGAAAGATGGCGGAAATACTACGAGTACAAGGCCTATTTTGAGCGAAAATGCGGCAAAAACCTATATTCCCTGCTTCCCGGAATAGAAAAATGCGTTTACTGGTGATGATTTTTGCATGAATATTGAAATATATGCCCCTATAAAGGCATAAAAATTCAAAATATATTCCCCTATAAGGGCATAAGAAACAAAACCTAACATAAATCATTAAAAATTCCGTATAATATCATTATAAGGAAGTACAGTGTTAATTAGCAGTTAGCAATGAGTAATTAGCAATTTAGGAAATTGCTTATGTCGTCAGAAATGATGTTTGAAGTTTTTAGTATCAATTTGACAATTAAAAGTCTTTTTTAAGGAGAATTTACCGTGATAACGAAACAACAGCTTCTGGAACTTGCCAAAGAGCATGGAACGCCGCTTTTTGTGGTTGACCACGACGAGTTAAGGAACAATATTGCGATGTTCCGCAAATATCTGCCCAGGGTGACGCCGTTTTATGCCATAAAGTCAAACCCAATGCCTGAGATAGTGCATACACTCTACGAGGAGGGTGCCAGTTTTGACGTTGCCTCGCAGCCGGAATTTGAGGTGGCAGTGCAGAACATAAGGCATCTGTCCGAGGCGGAGCAGAGAGAATGGATTTACAACAAGATAATTTACGCGAATACCATAAAGCCAATGGAAATGCTGGAGGCGCTTGACCAGTACAAGCTGCTTGTCACCTATGACAATGAGGAAGAGATAAAGAAACTGAAAAAATATTCTCCGAATTCAAGAGCAATTCTCCGTATATGTGTGCCGAACAAGGGTGCCGTGGTGGAGCTGTCATCAAAATTCGGAGCATTCCCGGAAGAGTGCGTGGATCTTGTATACAAGGCGCTTGACGCAGGCATAAGCGTTGAAGGATTGAGCTTCCACGTCGGTAGTCAGACTACGGAATTTGACAATTACACAATAGCGCTGAACCTTGCCGCCGACATATTTGAACAGGTGGCAAAACGTGGCTACAAGAAAATGCACATGCTTGACCTTGGCGGCGGCTATCCTGCCCCTTATGACGAGAGCGTAAAGCCCTTCCCCGTTCTTGCGGAAGTGATAAACAAGTCTCTGAATGCCCTTTTCCCCAAGGAAGTTTTCTGCCTTGCCGAGCCTGGACGCTTTATGAATGCCACAGCCGGCTGGTCTGTTTCCAGAATAAACGGCAGGACTGTCCGCGGCGGCAAGACACGCTATTACATCAACGACGGAGCGTATCATACTTACAGTGGCATAATATTTGACCATCAGCATTGCCATGTACATTCATTCAAGGAGAACGCCAAGCTCGTGGAATGTGCTGTGTTCGGCCCTACCTGCGATGCCCTTGACGTTATTTCCGCGCATGAGCAGCTTCCTGATGACCTTCAGATAGGGGATCTGGTATATTCTGACAACATGGGTGCTTACAGCCATGCCTCGTCGACATGGTTCAATGGCTTCCCACCGGCGAAGGTTCTTCATATAAATCTGAAGAAGTAATTTAAGTTGGGAAAGCGGAAATAATTGAAAATTGGTAATGAGCAATTTGGGACATACCTCAATTGCTCATTGCTAATTTCTAATTGATAATCTGTATCATACTATGCCTAAAGGAAAAGACAGTATTTTCAATGGCAATTTGCTGCCCTGTGCGGTCATTTTGCTTGCCGTTTTCATTCTTTATGGGCATACCTTGTCTTTTGACATTACTGTCTTTGATGACAATGTTCTTGTAAAAAATACCCTTTACGAACATATCTCAAACATTTTCAAATTCTTTTTCCAGGATATTTTTGGTAGCGAAACACGTTTTTATAGGCCGATATTGAGCATTTCCCTGATGTCTGATTATCTGCTGCGTATTCCAGGATATTTTGCCTTTCATTTTACGAATGTACTGCTTCATGCCGCTGCCTGTTGTCTTTTGTTTTTCTTTCTGATTCAAAACCAGGCAAGCAGGAAAATGTCTTTCCTACTAGTACTACTGTTTGCCGTTCACCCGGCATTTGTTCAGGCGGTGGCATGGATTCCTGGACGTAATGACACATTGCTTGCCTGTATTTGCATTTCCTCATTAATAGTATTTCATAAATATCTTGAAAATGATTTTTCATCTTTAAATTCGCACGGTTTTCTGAATAGCGAAAAGTGGCTGGCATTGCATATTCTGCTTTTCCTGGCGGCAATGTTCACAAAGGAAACGGCGGTCATGATACCAGTTGCCACATTGTCTATGGCTTATGCGGATCTTGTGCCGTCTTTTGACAGGGAAAATGCGAAAAAATGCCTGAAATTCATAATTCCGCAGTCGCTGGCGTTGATTTTGTATTTCGCAGTACGCAATTCCGCTGACCTGGGTTCTGCTGATATTGAGTATTGGAAATCCCTAAAGGGGCTTTTCCTTTTGCCGGTTTTCTTTTTGAAATCATTTTTCCTTTTTGATTTTCATATTTACAAAAGATGGGCGTTTTTTTCACTTCCGTCATTAATTTTTTTCTTCTCACTGATAGCCGCAGGTTTTTCCCTTGCTGACAGGAAAATGCGTCCAAAATACATTCTCGGAATTGTATTTGCCTTTTTGTTTATAGCTCCTGTCTTTGTAAAGACAAAGGGAATAAATCCGTTTTTCCTGGGACACAGGTTTTATCTTCCGTCCGCATTCCTGCTTTTGTCGCTTTCGGCAATATTGAACGGTGGAAAAATAAGAAATTTATACAGATACATTTCCTCCGGAACATTGTGCTGCCTTTATTCCATGTTTTTTGCCTTTCTGATATGCCTATCCTATTGCCAATGCTCATATTTCCGGGACACAAATGTTTTTTGGGAACAGGCCTGCGTTGAGATGCCGTCCGACTTTACCGCACAGGCCATGGTGGCAATGAATTATTACGAGAGGGACATGATTGCCCCTGCCGTCATTCATGCGAGAAAAACGCTTGAAATAAATCCCAGACATGAGGATATGAACATGATTCTTGGCATGGACGCTGTACGAAAAGGAGATCTCCGTCTCGCACTGGATTATATGCGTAAGGAGTTGGAAAACAATCCCAAGAATGCCACGGCAGATATGGTTGTTCCGCAACTTGAAAACATTGTTTCCAAATTAGCAATTAACAGTGAGAAATGAGCAGTTCAGGAAATATCCTTAAATTTGCTAAAATCATTGTATGAAAACATTAAATTTACTCACAAGAAATCATTTTATGACTGTTTTAGCAGCCACTTTTGGATTGTTTGCCTTTTCCTTTTGCGGCTGCGCGAAAACACAGTCCCAGCCTGCGGAGGATACTCCGGAGACCATACAGGCCAGGCAGGAGCTGCCTGGCAAAAAAGCGCTTGTAGCATACTGTTCCTATTCCGGCAATACCAGGGCGGTTGCCAGGCAGATTGCCGCTAAATTAGCCCCATACACGGATGTTGAGTTGTTTGAGATAGAAACCGTCAAGGAGTATCCGGCTGATTACAAGGCTCTTCTGAAAGAAGCGAAAAAGGATCTGGATTCCGTCTATCTGCCCGAATTGAAGAGTTTGCCAGAAAATTTTGAAACATATCAGGCCGTCTTTATCGGTTCTCCAAACTGGTATGGCACAATCACGCCTGCCCTGCGGTCATTTATTGACAAGGCGGATCTGAATGGCAAGACAGTCATGCCTTTCTTTACCCATGGAAATGGCGGAATGCAGAACATGGCCAAGGATTCCGCAGCCCTGCTCAAGGACAAGGGAGCAGTAACGCTAGACGCTATCGCATTCAAGGGTAATCCCGATGGTGCGCCGGACAAGGATCTTGACGACTGGCTTAAAAAACTGGGATTTGGGGAGCAATCCCTTTAAAATAGCCAATATTAATTCAAAATCAGGATTTCGGAAAAAATTTGTTTCGCTGTCTCGTCGTTATTGCGAGAGGCAGCGAAACATTTTTAGGATTACGGAATGATAGGGAATTACTGTGCCTTTCCCTTTCCTTCTCTTTGGAGAATGTTCCAATACACCGTAATGTTGAAAAGCAGGATAAGATAGGAAAATATAGTGATTATTGCCGTTCTTGCCATAAAAAGCCCCATTCCATTTATTCCTGCCTTTGCAAACAGTGCGGAAATAAAAGGCTGAATAAATCCAGGTATCATACTTACAATAAATATTGCTATAGCCCAGCCAATGTCAAGCCTATTCCAGCTGTTTACAAGGGAATCCTTGAATGACAGTTTCTCATTTATACCCATCGGCAGCCAAAGTTCAAACTTTACAAAAATGAGATTTATCAGCACAGGGAATGCAATGCTAAGAATATAATGCTTGTGCATGGCAAAATAAATAGTAGGCATTAAAACCAAAATGGCTATAATAGTCTTCCAAAGCACATAAGGCAGATACAGTCTGAAGGAACCAGGAATCAGATTCTCTTTATAATCTGACATCTGTTTGATTATATATGCGACAACAGGAACAGTAAACAGGGCTGTAAATATATTACCGACAACAATCATTATTGTTGGTGTCGCATACATGCCAGGAATATTTATATGTCCGATTATCAAGGTATATACATAAGTGTATACCATGTTTGCCAATAAATAAAGCAACATTGCCAATATTGTTTTGGAAAAAAGATCCTTGTATTTCTTTATCATTGTTTAGTTCCTTTGAAATTTATCACTAAATTTGAACTTCTTTAAAAATTCTATCAAAAAGAGAAAAATAAGACAAATGCCACAAAATAAAAAAACGGGAGATCTCTCTCCCGTTTTTTACATTGAGCAGCTTTTGCAATTATGCCTTGGCAGGCTCTTTGTTTTCTTCCTTGTTCTTTTTGAGAGGGGTCTCGTCCCAAATTGTACGCATTAAGAAGAAACCTATTATGGAAAATACAGGCAATACCAGCCAAGCATTCCAGCCAATCTTGTCAAATACTAAACCAAGGCCAAATCCGGCAAAGCCGCTGGCGAAATACTGTACGCCGTCAAGCAGGCCTGCGACAGTGGAAGCTCCGCGTGTTCCGCCGAAGTCCATTGATGCCGTGCCTGTCAACATTCCATGCACGCCGAAAATCCATATACAGCTGCCGCCAATCATAAATGCTGCCAGTGTTGCATTATTTGTAAATGTCAACAAAAGGATTGCCGCAATCTGCATAATATAGAATATTCCGGCTACTGGCGGACGACGAGACTGGAAAAGTTTATCAGACATCCAGCCGCATAATATTCCACCGACAATGCCGCCGACAGTAATACCAATAGAAGATACTGAGAAAAGCCAAGAGCCAGTAAGAACGTGATGTTTCTCAACTAAAAATGCTGTACTCCAAAGCATAAGCCCTTGGCGCACAAATCCTGTGCAAAATTCAGATGCCATAAGAGTTCTTATAACTTTGCTGCCAAACATCCTTTTAAGTAATTCTTTCATCGAAAGAGGCTTTTCCTTATCCTTATCTTCGGAAGAGGCATCGCCTGTATTGAAATTTTCAAATCCAGCCTCTGCAGGAGTATCTTTAACCCAAATGAGATCAATTAAGCCCATTATGGCAAGAACAAATGTCGGAACGAGGAATACCCAGAACCAGCTAAACCTAGACAATACCCATCCGCCAACAGCATAAGCAAAAGTATAGCCTAATGAAATCAATATACCGAAAATTCCACCGAACACGCCGCGTTCCTTAACATGAAACCAAGGAGAATTTACTTTAACCACGGAAAGAGCGCCGAAGCTCTGGAAATACTGATTGACAGCATAAAGCAAGCTCATGCCTACAACAACTTTTGATGCCCATCCATTAAGGAAAAGCAAACCAATTATTAAGTTCACAAAAGCAGTGCCAAAAGCACCTATAACAATAGCTTTTTTGCCGCCAATTCTATCGGCTAAAGGGCCATTCAACAACACGGAAGCCGCATAAGTCCAAAAACCACAAGTAGCAATAACACCGAACTCAGTTTTAGAAAGTCCAAAGTTATCCATCATTGTAGGGGCAGCAACATTTAAGTTATAGCGTCCCATGTAATAGAACGCATAGGTTAATCCCAAAGGAAACCAGTTTAAGAATCTGCGGCGTTTGTAAGCAGCAGAGTGCACGGGCATTTCTGACATTATTTATTCTCCTATTGAAATATTTTCTCAAATCATTGAGATTATTTTACTTATTTTAAATTATATACAGATTTGCAATGTTTGTCAAATTTTAGAAAAAAATTAAAAAGTTAAAAAAAAGCTTGACATTGCAGAAAAAAAAAAAAATATATTATATTTTAAGTTTTTGAAAAAAAACCTTAAAATTAAAAAAAATAAAAAGATTATAGGAGAATTAAAAAATTAAAAATTTAAAAAAAATCTTTAAATTTCATAAAAAAAAAAAAATATAGTATATTTTAAGGTTTTGAAAAAAAACCTTAAAATTAAAAAAAAGAAAAAGATTATAGGAGAATTAAAAAATGAAAAATGTAAAAAGACTTTTTATAATTTCATTCTTTTGCACAGCAATTTTCGCTTACGCAAATGTTGCAAAAGGTAATGAAAAAACAACGGCTTCATTATGCAATAAGAATGAAACCATTGACTTAACTCAATTTGAATCACAAGCCGATCAAGTTATTACAGGAGGTGAAAAAGACATATTATTACATGAACTTTTTAATAATCAAAAAACACAAAATTTAATCAGCGGTCTTAGTACTGGAGAACAAATAAGTTCAACTGTTTTAAAAACAAAAGGGACTCAGGGAGCGGAAAAACTTATTTATGGGATTGTATTTGAAAAAGGAATACTAAACTACATAATCGTAAAAAATGGAAAAGCAAACCCAATTGAAACTGGGACTTTTACGAATGATGATAAGAACATTGTAAAAATACAGAGCCTTAAAAACAATCTCCAAGAAAATTCTAAAGAGAGAAGTTTTTCAGATATGATGCTCGGAAAAGTTCCAAGACCGCAAGATATAACAGCAAACTGCACAGGATGTGCTGGACCTGGAGAAGACCAGACAGGCAGAACAAAAAAACTGTCAAAATATCATGTGGATGAGACTTGCAGGGCAGAGTTCTATCAAGACTGCATAACACAACCAGAATGTACACACCCAGCTTGCCTTAGCGGTTGCTCTGCTGCTGCGTATGCTTATTGCACATATAAAGAAGAATACTGCGAAGACTGCCCATTTATACCGGCAGATAAAAACTTGCAAAAAAGCCCTTGGACGACTTGGTAATACATGAAGTGCTCCCGAAATATTAGACACTTTAAATAGGCTGAATTAAAGGACTGATTCCTAAATTGCAAAGGGGTCAGTCCTTTTAATTTAACTTTGACAAATATCTCATTAGGCCTTTCGGCGATGAAATCACGTCCAATGATATTTGAGGCAGGTTTTCCGTCTGTCTGCTATGTTTTGTAAAATAATATGGTAATGGCAGAAAATAATGAATGTGAATCCGATGGCAGAATATCCAATGCCGAGGAATTGTTTATACAGGGAAACAGTCTTGTTGTTGCCGGCAAATATGTTGCCGCCGCAAGGGCATTCATTCAGTCCAGGGAGGCAGGATATCCGGAAGCCCCGGCGGATTGCTCGATTCTGTTTGACGCGATGCTGGAGAAAGACCTGTCCGCCGTCAGGCAGATGTTCCAGAAAGAGGCAGACAATGGCAATCCTTTCGCAGCCTGTTGCAATTTTTTGTCATACATCAATTTTGAAGGCTATACAAAAGATTTTGACCTGGTTTATGCCAACAGGGCATTAAGACAGGCCAGGGAACTTGGCAGTTTTCACGCAGTACAGGCGGCGGAATCCTTCGCAAATACCGCATATTCGGACAAATTCCAGTCATTCGTAAAAAATATCAGCGACAAGGCCGAATATTGCCGAATCGCAGGCGATATCAATGCGACAGGAACAGGCTGCCCGAAGAACGTTTCCAAGGCGATCAGTCATTATTCCGCCGCAAAGGACATTTCCCCAATATGCCTGCTGCGTATGACGCTGCTGAAAATGTCCCTGCCTTATGACAGTGTTCCGAAAGGCCAGATCAAGGCTCATCTTGAAACACTGTTTTCCAATCTGATTCAGTCGGCAGCCGCTTTTGAAAAAATGTCGGATATGCCGAATGCGGACAAGGCAAGATATCAGGTACTGTTGTCGGAAGCACTTTTCGCGGCTGGCAAGCTGATACTGCATAGACACGGTGAGATAGGCAGGAATATTGACGAGGCCGTTCCACTTATGCGACGGTCAAATGATTTGGGAAATATGGATGCCCGTCGTATTCTTGGCAAAATGCTTTTTTACGGCAGGCTTGTTCCACAGGACAAGCAGTCTGGAATAAGATTGCTTGACGAGGCATACGTTTCTGGAAATGTGCTGGCCGCACTTGATTCTGGTCTTGCCTATTATTATCATGGCCTTTTGCAGAACAAGGACAATATGTCCTGTGCCTTGGAACGGTTTACAATGGCCGCAAGGAACGGCAATGCCGAGGCATGGAAGATGATAGGCAGAATGTTCCTAAAAGGTCAGGCCGGAATGGGTCGTACCGGCAGGGGGAGAAATGACGAGGCCTATGCCCGCCAGTGTTTTGAGGAGGCCGTAAGGCATGGATGTATTGACGCTTCATATAATCTGGCAAGGATATTCTATGACCGTGCGACTTCCCTTGATTTCCAAAAGGCATTCCAGCTTGCCGCACCTCTTGCGGAAACCGGACATGCGGACTCGCAGCTTCTTGCCGCCTCAATGCTTTTGGAAGGCCTCGGTGTGGAAAGAAATCCCAAAAGAGGACTGGAATTTCTTGAAAAGGCGTCAGAACAGGGCTGTTCCGAGGCAACCTGGAAAATATTTCTGTATTACCTGACTGAAGATCCTGTGGAATCCTCGCCGGAAAAGGTTTTCAAGCTGTTGCTGAAGGCATTGGAGCAGGGCAATAGTTCTGCATACAAGTTCATAAGGCGTGGACGTGATTCGGATCATCTGCCAGTAATGCTAAAGGAAAGGATTTTTGAAAACCTGCTTTACAATCTGAAATGCCTTGTCGTTGCAGGATATGAACATGACGCATTGCTGCCTTTCTTTGTGTTTGCGTTGAGGAACTCAATGCTTGCCGTGCCGGTTTTCCCGATAAAAAAGGATTTGCAAAAATATGACGATAATCTTGTCTCACTCGGAAGATCCATTCTGGGTTCGGACAAGGAACCATGCCATGCCGTAATAGCCACCGTTCCTGCGTGGAAAATGGCGGAAGACAAGGACGGCACGATAAACAGGCGTATCAGGACGGATTCATTCGCAGTCTTTTCAAGAATGGAGGAAATACCGCGATACTGGCTAAAAAAATACCGTTTTCAGCAGATTCCTGCGAGAAAATGCCTTGAAATGTTATGGGGATTCGTAATAAAAAACAAATTTCCGTCGGGAATCGCTCTTGACCCCCGTTCAAAGATGTTGTCCCTTGGCAAGGCGTATATGTATCTCGTGGAAAATCCTCCACAGATAACGCAGTATTATGTGCCGCCCAGGCCATACGAGGAGACTTGGTAATGGCAAAAAGGAAAAAGGCACTTTTTCTGTTTTGCCAATTAGCAATTAGCAGTGAGCAATTAGCAATTAAGGAAATTCCTAAAATTCTCGTTGTAATTTAAGCTGCGGTAAGAATTAGAGATTTTGAGTATAGTAAGAGAAGATTTTGTATCAATACAGGAGATGTTTATGGGAAGATTATATAAGAACTATGCAAGGCTGTTTTTTATTTTGCCTTTTGCCCTTGTGGCACTTCTTTCGTCATGCGACCGGGATTCATCTAAAAAGTCAGCAGGAAAGATGGATGATTCCGTCGTGATGGATATTCTTTCGGGAAAAATAAAGAAAATCGTTCCCAAGGAATGTAAGGATTGCGAGGAGAAGTATCGTGTTGCCAGCAAACTGTTCAGTACAGGAAAATGCGACGAGGCAATAAGGATTACGGAGAAAATTGCCAAAAAGAAATTCCTTATTGCCACGGAAACAATTGCCCGTATGTATGAGACAGGTCGCTGTGTTCCAAGGGATATGTCAAAGGCATTTGAATGGTATACAAAGGCGGCGGAGCAGGGAAGCCTCGCCGCAAGATACAATGTGGCACTTATGTATGCCAATGGAGAGGGTGTTGCCCAGGATATGCGCAAATCGGCGGAAAACATGGCTTATGCCGCAAGTGGCGGCGTGATTCCGGCCAAAATCGCCCTTGCAAAGATGTTTTTAAGTGGAACGGGAGTTAATGTCTCACAGGCTTATGCCGCGCCATTGCTGGATAGTGCCGCGAAAGATGGGGATTCGGAATCCATGAATCTGCTAGCAGGTCTTTACATGTTCGGCAACGGTGTTGAAAAAGACGAGAAAAAGGCATTCCTGCTTTACAGCAAGGCCGCGGTAATGGGAAATGCCGTGGCAAAAACAAATCTTGCATTTTGCTATTACAATGGCAAGGGAACGGATAGGGATCTGAAGTCCGCCTTTGAATGGGCGACAGCCGCCGCGAAGGAGGACTATGCCGTGTGGAATCTTCTTGCGACAATGTACATGAAAGGCGAAGGTACGAAAAAGGATATGGCAATGGCTGAAAAATGGAAGATACGTGCGGCGGAAACCGGCAGTCCCTCCGTACAGGAGGAGCTTGCTGAATGGTATCATTCTGGCAACGGGGTAAAAAGGGATTATAAAAAAGCATTGAATCTGAGGGAAAAGGCCGCCAGACAGGGATATCCGCCTTCCATTTACAATCTGGGTTCGCAGTATGAAAAAGGCGAGGGTACTGCTAAAGACATCTCAAAGGCCATGACATATTACAAGTCGGCTGCGTCGCTGAATTACCAGCCTGCGAAAGACGCTATGGAAAGGCTAAGTCCTGCTGATAAAAAATAATTTGCATTTTTACGGTTAATCTGATAAGATATTAAGGAAACGCAGATAAAGTAGGTGTTTTTGAAATTTTATTGTCTTAAAATGAA
>R20__coassemble_903_pt1 | contig 19479 bp, 15 predicted proteins | sample R20__metabat2_high_PE_044 | metagenome-assembled genome bin R20 | reverse complement strand
ATACTATGCCTTGTTTTGCCTACGGCCAGGCACCACACTACCGTTCGCAATGACGATATTAAGGAATTTCCTCAATTGCTAATTACTCACTGCTAATTGCTCATTGGAAACGCAGAAAAAATACTTTTCTGCGTTTCCATTACATAAAACAAGCGGCGGATTGTTCTTCAATCCGCCGCTTGTAATTGAGACAACTATCGTTATCAGTAAAGTCCCAGGAAACTGCTCGCTATGTCTTCAAATGCGGCAAGATTCTTGTCAAAATACTGCTCTTCCGCCGCATAGCGTATGACATAATAGCCTTTTTCGGCAGGAATTACATACATCTTTTCCTTTTTCATAACCGCCGTGTCATCCTTGCTGTTTGGATGCAGGAAATGACGGCAGTTTCTGGCAACGATGTACGCATTGCGTCCAGCGACCTTGCCTTCCTTTACCGGCTCATACTTTTCCCATTCAACGGTCTTGCCGCCACGCAGTATGTTCTGGGAATTTACCCTTATGAACTCCTGATAGGTGGCAATGTCCTCATTGTCCTCGGCATAGTATGACACGAACATCGTGCTTGGCATCTTAGTGCCTTCGCTAGGCGGATAGATCTTGAACTCATACACCTTGTATTCCTTGTCGCTTTCGGAATCAACAGTGGTGCTCCAGCCTACAGGCACTGCGAAACTGAACCAGTCATTGCCTTTTACGATGGTCTTTTCACCATTTGAATTAACCGCATGAAGTGAGAAGTCGCGTTGTGCGAGATGTCTGGGCATTTCAGTAGTCTTTGTCGTATCCGCCTGTGGCTTGTTTGCGGCACAGGCGGAAAGCGTCATTGCGGATATTGCCGCCATTAATAGCAATTTCAGATTTTTCATCATTTTTCCTGTTTCAAAAGCTCATTGTATGCCTTTCTGGACTGCTCAATTGCCTTCTTGTTGTAGTCCGTCTCATACTTGCTCTTAAGTATATTGTCCCTCATCTTTACAAGAGCCTCATACTGTATTCCGCTCACATACGATCTAAGCTCATCAGGAGTGTATGTAATTGCCGTGCTATAAGGTATGAGTGCCTTCTCGTTAGGACGTTCCAGCTTGCGTTCCGCCGCGGTCATTTTGGAAATGCGGGTTATTTCCTCATTCAGAATGTTGAGCGTATTTGCCATTGCGGAATTTATCGTGGGCAGATTCTGATTATCCATTCTCACACTGTCGGCAAAGGATTTCTTGCCCTGTGTGTAGAGTTTCGCATTCTCAATACGCTTCGCGGCATAAGTTGAATAATCCTCAACCTCGGAGAACAGGGACTGGAAATCCTTGTCCTTCTGCATTTTCTCCGTCATGTATACGGCTTCCCTGGAAAGGGCGTCAATCTCGTCTTCCTGTGTGCGGGGCTTGTATGTATTTTTTGCCCATTTGTTCTGATCGCGTATCGCTGACTGATAAACTACCGTCGGGGAAACGTATTTCGCAAGTTCCTCAACCTGTTTCTTGTTTTTCGCAAGGGATGCCGGCGTATAGCCTTTCATACGCATGAACTGCTCAACCATGGCCTCGTCTACAACTATTGTGCCATCTTCCTTGACCTCGGAATATCCGGTATCACAATATCCTATTTCCAGTTTCAGTCCACCCTTCAATGCCTGGCTGCCTGCCGTAGTGTTTCTGAGCTGCGTATTCAATGATGTCCTTACAAGGCCGGCAACGGTCTTGCGGCTGGAATCATTGAACATCTCATTGGCATTTGATACCCTGTTGGCATTAATGCCGAGACGTATGTCGGAATCCCTGCTTACCTTCGCGCCATCAAAATACTTGTTCAACAGATATGCCTTTTCGGAATCAGACGAGGCATTCTGCAATTCCTTTTTCTGTTTAGCGGTAAGGACATTGGAATTTTCCGCCTTGGCCATTGCGTGCTTCACCTGCTTGGCGGTTTCAACCTCTTCCACCATTTCATCAAAGTACTTTATGAAATTGTATTCGCTTACCTGCTCACCTTTCTTTATCTGGGACAGGATCTTGTTTTTCTCGCCTTCGGCTATCTGCTTCAGGATCAGGTTTCTCTTGAACAGGGTCGCCTTAAGCCAGTCCTGTTTTGTCACTACTAGATTTTTAGCATAACCACTCCAGTTGAATGTTCTTGATTCCTCATCTCCGAATATTAGCTGCCAGTCCCTTATCGCCTTCTGCAATGTATAAATGCCCTTGATCCCGCCGTTCTTGGGGCTATATCTCTTGATATTCTTGCGAACCCAGGGAATCAGTTTTTCTATTTCCGGACCTACGCCGGAAAGTGAGAGAACCTTGTCATCGCCTATGCGATTGAGCAGGGCCTTTGTCAGATCATTGCTGCGGTTTTCCGGCCAGTCCTTGTCAAGAAGATCATACAGATCCTTGAGGGCTACGGCCTGTGGCTTTAGCGAGGATTTCTTATTCAGCTTTGCCAGCACACCGTCATCCTTTAGCAGCATTTCGGCCTGGATATAGCTGCCCTTGTTTATGCAGGCAGTATATTTTTTCAACCTGACGCTTACCGTTGAAGATGTGTTGAATGGGGAATCGCATTTGTCAGCATCTTCAGCCGCGAATACCGGCATTGTGGCAGAAAAAGCCAATGCCAGCAAAAAAATATGTAATTTCTTCATTTTCATAATATACCGCCTTTACTTGTTATTTGCAATTTCCTTGTAGAAAGTTGGGATATTTCTGACAAAATCATCCCATGCGGACTCTCTTGAAAATTTAAGTCCCTCGTAAACATTTGCCTTATACTCGCAGAAATATTTGAACAGACTTTCATAAAGCCCATTCTGTGCGTCAAAGCAGAATGGCATATAGACGGCAATGCCATTGCTGAACTCATGATTCTGGGAGAAATTCTCAACAAAGAGTGAATTGTTGATATAATTTTTCAAATCATTGCCTGCCGCAACTATGGCTGGACTTACATTCTGAACCTTGTTTATCTCATCAATCAGAGCAGTAAGATCCACGGAAGAATAATACTGATACATTTTTGGAGTCTTCCTATATGCGTCAGATCTTACAAAGTTTTTGTAAAATGTCCTGTCCTTCATTATCTCGGTCGTCCATTTGTTCATTTTGGAACGAAGGGCAGGCATTGCCGAGGATCTTATCGAAGAAAGGGTTGTTGGAAATCCATAATTCCTTGTTGAATATTTTGACGAATATGTCTGAACAAGCAGTCTGGAAAAGTCCTCCGCATCAAGATTGTTCAATGCGGCATTTTGCGCTATTGCCTCATAATGATAGCCCTCTCCGGGAATTGGCTGTTCCGAGGCGACAATGTATTTGGCATAATCCTTGAACTCGTAGGCAACAGATGCCATCTGCATAAGGCAGGCATCCATGGCAAGCACGTCAAATTTGCCTTTCATTCCTTTTACGAGGGATTCAAGTGTCGCACTAAGATTCCTGATTTCCATCTGGCTGTTGAAGACGACATCAGAAGCTATGCCGTCAACTCCTTCGCCATGATTCCAAATAATCAGGGCCTTTTTTCTCGCTGGAAACTGGCTTATGGCTCTTGAAACAAAGTAATACAGACTTTTCACGTTGCCACTGTCCGCACCTTTCATAGGGAACAGCTTCTGGGACTTCATTGTATTCATGTCCGCATCAGGCTGAACAAGATACGCGGTCATGCCTTCCTCGCCAGTGAAATCCGAACCATATTCCATATTTGAATATGCCACGACGAATTTGACCGGTGTAAGTTTTGCCTGTGAGTTAACCGCTGTGTACAGTCCAGCTTCAATCTGGTTTACGTTCTGTGCCGCGAAATTGGTAAGATTGTTTCTGCCTGCGATGTAAACCATGACAAGCCATTCGTCCTTCTGGTTATACGAGGAGGCATTTTGCTGTTTGGAAACCCTGGCAGTTGGAACTGACAGGCTCCTGGATTTGATCATATCCATCAATGAACCAGCATAGGCATAATTGCCAATTGACAACATCAATGTGAAAAGCAAAAATCCTGATATGGCTTTCTTCATAAAGACTCCTAAATCAGAGTATCCTATTTAATATTTTAATGAATCAAACAATGATTTACAAGGACAAAAGACCTATTTTTATCACATGATTCCCGGATTTAGCAGGGTTTTAAGCACATCCCACCTTACAAGGATATTGATTATGCCTTCGGCCTCGTCCGTTATCTCACCAGCATTGTATACAAAGTGAATACCCAGGTCATCCGCATAAAAATTCTGCGTAATTTCAAGATCGTCTTTAAGGAAATCGTTTCTCAAAGCCTCATAGGAGGAAAATTCCTTGTCCTGGACAAGTGTTTCCCTTATGATTTTTTCCAGCTCCGCATTATTTTCCTCTGGGATAAAATAACTCAGTGGCACTCCCTGGCCTTCCTGCCTATCAAAAACGGAATAATTCTCAACAACGTTTTTCTTGCCGCCGGATATGATTGAATGATCCGACACCACATAGCTTATGAACTGTCCCGATACGGAAACAACCTTTCCGGAAAGTCCGCTTTTCCATGTCAAAGAGAAATTGCCATTGTCAGGCTCGCTAGCAGAGGCTTTGAATGCCTCTATATATTCATTCTGCCGTTTTTGCAAGGCGGTTTCCACATCGGTCTCTCCTTCAAGTATCATTCCGGCAATCATCAGATTCAGCCTTGCGGCTTCCTCCTCCTCGTCGCCATCCTTTGTAGCTGTCATAATTTCCGCCTTTCCCTTCCATTCCAGGGATGCGGATGCTATTTTTTCCTTTTTCTGCATGGATACGGTCTCAAAGGAAAGCCCGCCTTCAACCCTTGTGGAGGATTTGCAGGCAAAACAGGCAAGGAATATGGCAAACACGGGTAAAAAAAGTTTATTCATTTTCATAAAATTACCAAAAAAAATATATTTTAAGCAATCTGTACTTTGACAGAATCATTTTTATATTGCAATTGTATATACATTGTCATTACATTGTATGCACAATGGCAATACATTTAAATAAATTTTCCTCAATTGCTAATTGCTCATTGCTAACTACTAATTGGAAATGCGGATAAAATCAGTTTATCTGCGTTTCCCTAATTGCATAAGCTATCTATCATTATATAAAATACCCTATATGGATAACAAAGGGAAAAAAGTAAGAAAACTTAGTTTGTTCCGTACTCGCAGGCCGGAAATGGAAGAAGAATCCAAGAATACATCAGAAAAAAACACACTGATTGACACGGAAATCAAAACATTAGGCAAGGAATCCGCCATTTACGGCATTGCCAACGTAGTAAGCCGTTTCTTAAATTTCCTCCTTACACCTTTTTACACTCATTTTCTGCCTACTGGTGAGTATGGCATTGTGGCCGGTGTTTATTCATACATAGCATTCATCAACATAGTTTACCATTACGCGCTGGATCAGGCATATCAGCAATATTTCAACAATCGGGAACTGGCATTTTCCGCCGCGATAAAATGCCAGATAGGAACAACGGCATTACTGACATTTGTCCTGTGTGCCTTCGCGCCTTTCTGGGCAGATCTGGGCGGAATTGCCGTAAAATATGTTTATTTCGCCTCCGCGATACTTGTGCTGGACACCGTGCTGATAATCCCTTTTGCGGATTTGCAGATGAGGCACAAGGCAAAAAAATTCGCACTGATAAAATCACTAAGCATAATATTCAACATTGCCCTGATTGTAATCTTCATAGGGGTATTGAAATGGAGCATAGATGCCATATTCTGGGCAAATATCGCACAATCCATATTACAGATAATCTTTGTCCTGCCCGAATTTAGGATTTTCTCATTCAGGAAACAGCCAGGAACTGAGGAAATACTAAAAAAAATGCTTCAGTACGCATGGCCGCTTTTCTTTGCTGAAGCCGGAATAATGGTTGTGCAGATCTTTGACCGTCCCATAATGCTTAAGACATTGGGAGAATCCGCCGTGGGAATTTATCAGGCGGCGGTAAAACTGGGAATTTTCATGCAGCTGCTTGTCAATATGTTTGATACGGCGTGGAAGCCTTTTATACTTGGACGCAGAAAGAACAAATACAGCCGTGAGGATACAGTACAACTGTTCTCAAAGATCTTCACTTATTTTATTGCATTCAGTCTTGCGGCCTGGATAATGCTTTCGTTCTTTATAGGAGACATTGTACAGGTAAGGATATTCGGAAAATCACTTTTTGGTCCAAAATACTGGGGTGCGCTTGACCTTCTACCAATGTTCTTTGGAGCATTCGTGCTTCACGGGGTGTATGTAAACCTAAAGGCATCTATAATCATAACGCAGAAATCCGAAATTTCTGCCATTGTCGCAATAACAAGCTCGCTTATAAGCCTTGCCGGAAATTATCTGCTGATACCCAGGCTGGGAATGTTGGGCGGTGCGATAATGCTTATGACATCTTATGCGATTATGTGCATAATGATGTACCTGTTCTCTAGGAAAATATATCCGATACCATATCAATGGAAGAAGGTAATGCTTCTGTGCCTAGCGGCGGCGATATGCTTTATTCCTGGATATCTGTACAAAGGGGCATTTGCAATACCTGTCAAAATAATATGTACGGTTCTTTATCCTGTCGCAATTTGGAACATTGGATTTTTCAGTGAGGAAGAAAAACAAACAATAACAGGCTATTTTGAAAGAAGATTCAGCCGCTTCCTGCCGAAGAAATAAACATTCCAAGGAAAAACCTTATGAAGTCCACCAATCGTCATTCCCGAATGTTGCTAGCGGGAATCTCTAATGTTTTTTCCGAATTTTGAAAATTTCAAATTTTTTAATCTTTTTTGATTTTTAATCAGATTTTTAATTTTTGAAAAATCTAACACGATTTTTTATTTTTGATTTTTTTGACCTTTTTTTCAAAATATGATTTTGAACAACAAAATTTTAAAACTTGTTGTTCAAAACAACATTTTCAAATTACATAGTTGCTGAAACAAGTCCAGCATGACGAAAAAAAGGGATTTTCCGCAATTGCTCATTGCTCATTGCTAATTACTCATTGCTAACTGGAAATGCGGAAAAAGTCCACCATCCGTCATTCCCGCAGGTTGTTGGCGGGAATCTCTGTAGTATTTACCGACGAGATGCCCGACTACTAATTTCGGGCATGACGGAGTGTTTTTCAAAAACTACTACTTTATCTGTGTTTTCCTAATTTACACTTCGTAAAAAAAATATTACAATATAATATAGCAGCAAAAATGCCGTTGCAATATGCTATAATTTTTGCAGCGGTTATGCAGAACAAGCCGGGATGGCGAAATTGGCAGACGCGCATGACTTAGAATCATGTGGATTCACTTCCGTCGGGGTTCAAGTCCCCGTCCCGGCACAATAGCTGCTCAAATAAATCCAGGAGTACATCCATAATGAAAACAACTTTAGACTTGGGAAAGAGCATAAAGGAAACACAGAACAAGGACTGTGTGCATCTTTTCACCGTCACGCTTGACGAGAAACAGACAAAAGACCTTTGCAATGATTCACTTATAAGATTACAGCAGCTGGTCAAAATACCCGGCTTCCGCAAAGGCAAAGTTCCCCTTTCCATGATAAAAAACCAGTTCTCAAATGAATTGCGCGACGAGATGGTTGACATAGCCTCCAAGGCAGCATTGCCGGAAATCTTCAAACAGAACAAGGATCTTAACCCCGTAGTCCAGCCCATATTGAGGGATGTAAAATATGAGGAAGACAAATCCCTTTCTTTTGAAATACAGGTAGAGACACCTCCGGTCTTTGAAGTAAAGGACTATACAGGCATCAAGGCGGACAGACAGCCAGTAAAGGTTTCTGACGAGGAAGTTGACAATGCGATAAAGCAGGAACTGGAATACAATGCGTATCTCAAACCTGTCAGCGACGACACGGCAGCGACGGACAAGCATTATCTTATCGTAGACTATCACTGCATAGAGGACGGCAAGGTAATGCCTGGCAGCGAGATAAAGGGCGACATAATTGACATGGGCAATGCCAGCCAGGGTGTACAGGGAATGGCACAGGCACTTACCGGTGCGAAAAAAGGTGAAACCAGGGAATTTGTATCAAAACTTGGCGACAAGGAAATAAAATATTCCGCAACCGTTTCCGAAATAAAGGAAAAAGTCGTTCCCGCAATGGATGAGGAGTTCTTCAAGGCCTGCGGAGTAAAGGACGAGGCTGAGCTTAAAGCCAATGTCAAGAAAAACATGGAAGCCGCAAAAGAGGAAAACGCGGAAAAGGATCTTGCCGAACAGCTTGAAAACGCGCTTATAAAAAACAATCCCTTTGCCCTTCCGCCTACGCTCGTAGCAGAAGAGACATACGATCTTATACAGGTATACAAGAAACGTGTAAGAAACAACAACATAGACGAGAAAAAGGCAGAGGAAAGGCTTAAGCCAATTGCAATAAGGAATCTTGCCCTTACCTATATCCTTCATGCTATAGCAAAAAAGGAAAACATAACCGCCACTGACGAGGATTTGAACAATGAGCTCAACAAGGCCATTGAGTCAATGAAAACGCCGGAAGAAAAGGAAAATGCCAAAAGACTGTTTGAGGAAAGAAAGGAATACATACGCTCCTCAATGGTTGAAAACAAGACAATGGCATTCATCAAGGAAAAGGCCAAGATAACACAGAAAAGAAAAGCAAAAACAGCAAAATAATAATATCCGTTTATATCCGGCAAATTCATGCCGGATATAAACAAAAAAAGGGGGTAGGAAATTATGGTAATACCTTATATTCTTGAAAAATCAAATCAGAATCTGACAGCCTATGACCTGTATTCAAGACTTCTGAAAGACAGAATAGTCTTTTTCGGTAGCTACGACGGTGAAGTATCAACATTCTCCGCAAATGCCATTATCGCACAGCTGCTGTATCTTGACAGCGAGGATTCCGAGAAACCGATAAATTTCTATATCAATTCTCCCGGCGGAGCTGTCACCGCGGGACTTGCAATTTATGACACGATGCAGTACATAAAGGCACCCGTGTATACGATATGCATGGGTATGGCCATGAGCTTTGGAGCGGTGCTGCTTGCGTCAGGTTCAAAGGGCAAACGTTTCGCACTGCCAAATGCAAGGATAATGATACATCAGGTCAGGCAGTTCTACGGTCCGGGTGGAACTGCAACGGACATAGACATTGAGAACAGGGAAATGCAGAACACAAAGAAAGTTCTCACGGAAATCATAGCCCGTCATACTGGACAAAGATATGACAAGGTTCTCAAGGACATGGAAAGGGATTATTACATGTCTGCCGAGGAAGCGAAGGAATACGGGATCATAGACGAGGTTCTCTCATTCCGAAAGAAAATATAATCTGTCTGTCATAATACGGAGAAAGGCCGAACATTGATTTGGCCTTTCTCCTTGTAGTTTTTATATACAACGTAATTTGTTCGTAATTTTGCCTTATCTGAAATGGAAGAAATAAAGAAGCCTATAAGAAAATCCGAAATAATGCCTGCCATAGCGATACGGGATGTAGTCATGTTCCCATATATGCCGTTGCCACTTTCCGTAGACAGGAAGCGTTCTGTCTCCGCAATAGAGGAGGCATTGAAGCAGAACAGGCAGATTCTCGCACTTACGCAGAAGAACAGCAAGGTTGAGGAGCCAGGTGAAGGAGATCTGTACCAGTTTGGCGTTATATGCACAATAACGCAGTCATTGAAAATGCCAAATGGAACAATGCGGGTCTTTATTGAGGGACGCAAACGTGCGAGGGTGAAAAGAATAGGCATTGCCAAGGACAAGGATTTCTTCATCGCCGAAGCGGTATACATGGAAGAGGAAATACAGGAAGGCCCGGAGCTTACAGCATTGCTGCGTCGTGCGGTAGAGGTTTTTGAGGAATATGTAAAACTTTCCGCCCATATAACTCTGGATGCGAAGGCCTTCATAAACGGGGAGATGAAAAATCCGGCAAAGCTGGCAGACACTATAGCCGCAAATGCCACACTCAATCTTCCAGACAGGCAGGAAGTGCTTGAAACCGTAAATGTAAACAGAAGGCTGGAAAAACTAATAAACCTTCTTTCCAACGAGACAGAGATACTCAATTTGGAACAGAAGATACAGGACAGGGTAAAAGGCCAGATAAACCAGGCACAGAAGGAGCATTATCTAAATGAGCAGATGAAGGCAATTCAGCAGGAATTGCATCAGAAGGACGAATATGGCAAGGAACTTGACAAGATCAAGGAAAGGATAAAGGCGGCGAATCTGCCAAAAGAGGCTCTGGAAGCGGCGGAAAAAGAGGTGCAGAGGCTTGAACACATGTCCCCATATTCACCTGAAAATTCCGTAAGCCGCACATATCTTGACTGGCTGCTTGCATTGCCCTGGAACGTCGAGACAGAAGACTCAATTGACATAAAGAAAGCCAAGGAAATACTTGATGAAGACCATTTTGGATTGAAAAAGCCAAAAGACAGGATTTTGGAATATCTCTCCGTACGCAAGCTGACAAGCCAGCTGCAAGGCCCGGTACTATGCTTTGTTGGGCCTCCGGGAGTAGGAAAGACATCAATAGCAAAATCCATAGCAAGGGCTATGGGACGAAAATTTGTAAGGATATCACTAGGCGGCGTACGAGACGAGGCGGAAATACGCGGCCATCGCCGTACCTATGTAGCATCCATGCCAGGCAGGATAATACAGGGAATGAAAAAGGCCGGCAGCAAGAATCCCGTATTCCTTATGGACGAGATAGACAAGCTGGCAAGCGACACGCATGGAGATCCGGCATCCGCATTGCTGGAGGTAATGGATACACAGCAGAACAGTGAGTTTGCCGATCATTATCTGGACGTGCCGTTTGACATAACCAAGGTCATGTTCATAACCACGGCAAACACGCTTTGGGGCATACCCGCTCCATTGCGCGACCGTATGGAAATAATTGAATTCAGCGGCTATACGCACAATGAGAAAATGTCAATAGCAAGGACATACATCATTCCACGCCGTCTGAAGGAACATGGATTGAAGGAAGATGCCATATCCATAACGGACAAGGGACTTGATTCCATAATACGCCTTTACACTCGTGAGGCCGGTGTAAGAAACCTGGATAGGGAAATATCCTCGCTTTGCCGCAGGATAGCCAGAAAGGTCGCCGAAGAGGGATTTCAGAAAACAAAAATCACGGAAAAGAACATATCCGATTATCTGGGAATACCAAAATACGTTGCGGAAGAGCCTACCCATAATGCCGTAGGCATATCAACTGGCCTCGCCTGGACGGAGCATGGCGGTGAAATACTGACCATAGAATCCATCGCTGTTCCCGGCAACGGATCGCTGATTCTGACAGGAAAGCTAGGAGACGTGATGAAGGAATCCGCACAGACGGCCTTCTCCTACATAAAATCCAAGGAATTCAAGCCACAGGAATATATGGATAAGCACAATTTCCATATACATGTACCGGAAGGGGCGATTCCAAAGGACGGCCCGTCCGCGGGCATTTCAATGGCATCGGCACTGGCAAGCCTACTGAGTGGCAGGGCAATAAGGCCAGGCATTTCAATGACCGGTGAGATAACATTGACAGGCAGGGTTCTTGCCATTGGCGGACTAAAGGAAAAGACCATAGCCTCATTCCGCGACGGAATAAAAACCGTAATATTCCCAGAGGCAAACAAGAAGGATCTGGAAGAAATACCGGCGGAAATACGAAATGAGCTAAGGCTTATGCCTGTCTCATCCATGGATCAGGTGCTAGATTTGGTACTAATGCCAGCCAAGGAACAGGAATTTTCTGACAAGGCTGAAAAAATTTCTGAAAAAACGCCGTCGGAAGAAAAAATTTTGGGAAAAAAAGCAAGAAAAACGCCGGAAAAAGCGGTTAATCCAGTAAAAAAGCAGAAAAAAACAATAAAAAACAACAGGAAAACAAAGAAAACGGAGAATATATGACAAAAAACATAAAGAAACATATTATCCCCGCGTTGGCAGCCTTGCTGCTTCTGCAATTTGCCCCAAAACAGGTTTTCGCCTATGAGGATATTCTCATAACAGAGGAAATGGAAGGACAGCTGGAAAGATACCGTCTGAATGACACTTTTGAGAAATATCTGGCCACCATACAGCTTTATGACCCGGAAAGGGCAACAATGCTGGGCGTACACGGGTATGACCAGAATCTTACAGACCGTACGCAGGACAGGGTCAATGCGGAACTTGATGCAATAACGATTCTAAGAAAGGATCTTAAGCAGATAAAAAAGAATTCCCTGGCTGACACCCTAAGGATTGACCTCGAGGCATTAGACAGGCTTATGGAAGTTGACATACATGACCTGGAATCCAAGCATCTGGCAAGCGAGCATCCGCAGTATTATCTTGAACCTGTATATCTCATATATTTCATGCTTTCCAATGACTATGCGGATATAAACCTGCGTGGTGCGAATGCCTTGAAAAGGCTTCAGAAAGTGCCAGAGGTACTGTTGCAGGCGGAACGTACGCTTTCAAGGCCTCCAAAGCTATGGACGGAACAGGGGATAAAGCAGGCAGAATCAATGCTTACAAACATTTCCGGCCTTGTTGGCGCGTTCAATATATACGTCAGAAGGGACCCTCGTCTGCGTACGGAAATGAATGCCGCCATAGACAAGCTGAAGATAGCCCTTGAACGTTATATAGAGTTTCTGAAAAACGATATTCTGCCTATCGCTGACGGTGATATTGCCACAGGCAGCCGTACCTATGGTTTTTATCTTGAACGCCAGCACTCCCTGAAAATGACACCGCGAAAAGCACATGCCATAGCCCTCAATGCATTTGACTCAGCGGTAAGCGAGATACAGAAAGAGGCAAAAAGCATCAATGCGATACATTCCGGCACATGGAAGGATATGCTTGACAGCATACCACAGGCTCACCCGGAACAGGCAGACGTGCTACAGATCTTGCAGGACAATATGGATAGGGCATTGATGCACTTTGACGAGACAAAGGTCATAAGCTATCCTCGTCAGCGCATACTGATAAAGGAACTGCCAATATTCATGACGGCGGCATATCCGTCCGTGTTCTATCAGCCACCGTTCTCTTTGGACGATGCCCGTGTCTCGCAGGTAATGGCAATGCTGCCACAGTCCTCATGGAGCAAGGAAGAAAAAGCGGATTATCTAAAAAAGAATTATTCCTATTCGGATCTGGAAATTCTGACGGCATACCTTATCGTCCCCGGAATGCACGTACACAATGCAGACTCCGCAAAGCACATATCAAAAATACGCCGTGTCTCAAAGCAGCCTATAGTATCAAACGGCTGGGCGGCATATTCTGAACAGCTTGCCGAGGAACAGGGATTTTACAAGGAAAAATATTCCCGTCTGATACGCTGCTACAGGGATCTGGTACGCTCTGCGGAGGCGCTCGTAGACGTGTCCCTGCACACAAAAAGATGGTCTGTCGCAGATGCGTCAAAATTCCTGCAAAAGGAAGTTGGACTTACAAAGGAAGATGCGGAAGATACAATCGTAAGGATATCACTAAATCCAACCGAGGCATTCTCATTCGTGTATGGAAAGCAGAGAATACTCAAAATGCGCAATTACTATGTAAGAACAGAGGCCAGAATGTTTGACCTGCGCAAATTCCACGATATGTTCCTAAAACTTGGAGAAGTACCAATTGACCTGATAGAAGAAGAAGTCCGCCTTATGAAAAAGGACGACAGGCGTATTATAAGATGACGGAGAACCAAAATGTGCCGGCAGTCATTCTGGACGGCGTAAGAAAAAGCTACGTCGTAAACAGGACTTTCGGCACAGATAAAGTAGAAGCATTGAAAGGGTTATCCCTCACTATTCAGAAAGGCGAGGCCGCCGTTCTTCTAGGCCTTAATGGAGCCGGCAAGACAACTGTTCTAAAGTTGATTGCCGGCCTGCTTTTTCCAGATTCCGGAAATATTTCCGTTTTCGGAATGTCCCCCTCCCTACCGGAAGCAAAAGCAAAAATAGGATTTCTGCCGGAACTGCCATATTTCCCAAATTACAAGAATCCTGTTGATGCCCTTATGTTCTATGGCAGGCTTTCCGGTCTTTCAGGCAAGGATCTGATAGACAAGACGGAAAAGGCTATCGAGATAACAGGACTGAATCCTCACAAGGACAAGAAAATCAGACAGTTTTCAAAAGGAATGATGCAAAGACTTGGGCTGGCACAGGCAATGCTTCACAATCCCAGCCTTATACTTCTGGACGAGCCTGTAAGCGGCCTTGACCCCCTGGCAATAAGGGACATACGGCATATATTGTCGGATATGTCAAAACAAGGCGTGGCAATACTTATGTCCTCTCACAGCATTTCCGAGGCGGAAAAGATTTGCAGCAAGGCCTTGATAATGAAGGACGGACTGCTTGCAAAAACCGTCAGCCGACAGGAATGGGAAGCAGGCGGCGGGCTGGAAGAGATATTCATAAAAACTTTGGAATAAGACCATGTCCCCATATTCTTCATTAAAAAAAATATGCGTACTGGCAGCGGACACATTCTCTGGCAGTATCAAAAGCCGTTTTTTCACGTTATTCTTCATATTCGCATTCATTTTGCTATATTCCTCCGTATTGGGCAGTATGCTTTCAATCTCACATGAGGAAAGAGTGCTGGCAGACATTTCACTGCTGCTTATTGAGATACTGTGCCTTGTATATGCGGTATTCCAGGTATCTTCTGCGTTGTCAGACGAAATAAGCAGCAAAAGCATATACATGGTTCTTTCCCGTCCAGTGCCAAGATATTTATGCCTGATCGGCAAGGAAATTGGAGTAATCCTGTCTTCAGGTTTTATAACGCTTGTACTGTCCCTGATGGCAATAATCGTGATAAGGACAAGGGGGCTGCCTGTTCCTGATTTCTTTTTCTGGGCAGTTGCGGGAATTTTTACAAAAATAACCATAATAATCTCATTTTCATTCCTTATCTCGCTGATTACTACGACAAATGTTTCAACATTCGTCCTATCGTTCCTGCTTTACATTTTGGGGCATGTCACATCGCAGATTGAGCCTTTGCTTCAAAAGGCAGGTGGCATTAAATTTGCCTTGCTAAAGGCCTGTGCGATAATATTTCCGAATTTGAATCTGTATTCCGCCAGGGAAATTGGAATAAGTACATGCCCATTTACGGCAGCCTCTGTCTCGGCAGCGTTATTATGGATTCTTGCCGCATATATCCTGTCCGCATGGCTGTTTTCAAGAAAGGAATTCTGACTTATGCGGAATATAATTCCAATATTGGCCATTTTGCTTTTTCTCGCAGGAAATATTATTGCGGGAAAGGCTGCCAGGGCTGATATATTCTCACATATCCCCCCCATTACGGAAATACAGCCTACGGAACTTTCGGCGGCATACGACATGGCGGCCCTCGCACTAGGTTCACGACGTGTATTTGCGGATATATGGCTTATACGCCTGCTGATCTATTATGGCAGGGAGAACAATGGCACAGGACACGCAAATTCCGCCAACGAAGTTTATGCTGAATTTTACGAGAGGGCAATGCACATAGCCCGTCTTGATCCGTCATTCCGTTCTGCGAACATACTGTCTGCGGCAATAATGGCCTTCAATATGAAGGATCAGGAGGAAAATGCGGAAAACCTGCTGAAATACGCTATCAGATATCAGCCCAGACAACGTTTTTACACACAGATGCTGCTTTCAATAGCTCAGAAGAAAAAAGGAAATCCAGATGCGGTTCTGGAAAGCATAATGCCGGTAATCAGGGAAAAGGACTGTCCCGCGATGATAAAGAACCTTACGGCTCTTCTATACCGTCGTGCAGGACGCTGGCAGGAAGCGGCTGGGCTGTATTTTGACATAATTGAAAATTCCAAGGAAAAGGAATACATTGAAAAGGCATATCAGGGTCTGAAAGACCTTGAACAGGTAAGAATGGGATTCCCCGATCCTCTAAAAGAAGAACTGGAAAAAATGTAAGGAAACTCCACAATTGCTCATTGCTCACTGCTAATTGCTAATTGAAAAGTCATTCGCAACTGCGAATGACTTTTGCTTTCTTTCCGCAGAAAGCCGCTCCGTATTTGAAAATGGGATTCGCCCCCTCCTCTTTCAGTTCAGTAATATATGCGTTGCTTTCAATCTGTTTCAAGGCCTCTTCGGCGGCCTTTTCAAGGGATTTTTCCAGTTTTGCCTTGTCCGCCTTTTCGGATTCTTCTGCCTTGTAATGCTTTAGTTCAAAAATTATTCCTGGCAAATTTTTCTTTTTGGGAAACATCGCTATGTCATAGCGTCCCTCTCCGCTTTCGCGGTTGCTTTTTATTGTGTAATTGTCAGTAGCGATGTATACAAGGCCAAGAAATACATTGTGATAGTCCTTTTCCTCGGTCAGATCGTGAAAGCTCAACGAGGACATCAGGTAATCCTGAACAAGCCGCTCTATTTTTTCGGCATTGCCCTTTGATATTGCCCGGCGCAGCTCGCCTGCTTTTAGGCCTGATGTCTCGTCCTGCACAAATCGGTCTAATATTTCGTCGTAATATATAGTTTTCAGCTCTCGGTTTGGTATTGCAAGGCTGCATATCATTTTGCCCTCTTCCCATTCCGTATGAGTGCTTTTTAAATACCCTGTCTGTGCAAGCAGGCTGTATGCGGCAGAGGATTTCCTTGTAATGTCGGGGTAAACAATGTTTGTGTTGATTGTCCTTTCTGCCTCGCCGCCGGATAGCAGGCTTTCCAAAATAGCACGGTCATTCTGGTCTATTATTTCCAATGCCTGCCCGACCAAGCCGTTTGCTGACGTATTGACCCAGTAAGGCTGTGCCAGGCAGTTATTGTCAAAATATTCTATCATTGACCAAGGGTTGTATATTCCAGTCTTGCCGAACATATATCCGTCGTACCAGTCCGCGACTTCTTCCTTTTTGTCTGGGACATCATAGAAATTAAGCATTTCTGATACTTCTGCCTTAGTCATACCGAAACAGTCTGAAAATTCATTGTCAAAAATAGTGTTCACCTTTAAGTTGTTCAGGCCGCTGAATATGCTTTCTTTTGATACCCTCGTTATACCAGTCAAAACGCCCCTATAAAGATATGAATTGTCCTTGAATGCCCCTGAAAGGAATCCTCGCATAAACCTTATTATTTCATCATAATAGCCGTAGGCAAAGCCGTCCTGCACAGGCTTGTCGTATTCGTCAAGAAGAATGACTGCATTTATGCCATAGTGCTTATCCAATATCCCGGACAGAAATTTTAATGACTTTGCCAACGCTGCCGGTGAGGCTTTTAGCCCTTTGTATTCACGGAACTGGTTTATTTCATCTGCGTCCAAAACTTCGCTTTTTTGCAGATAGGCATGGCGCAGACATTCCTTTTGAATCTCGCTTGCAATGGAATAGACCGCATCAGAAAAATTGTCTGCTGAAAAATCTTTGAATGTTATGTAAATTACAGGATACCTGCCCTGCTCTTTTGTGTATTTCTCGCCTTTTTCCCATATAGCCAAATTTTTGAAATAATGGCTTGTGTCCTTGCCGTCCAAAGGCTTTTCAAAAAAAGTCCGCAGCATTGTCATGTTCAAAGTCTTGCCAAAGCGGCGAGGACGGGCAAACAATATCGCTTCTGCCTTAGTATCCAGCAGTTTTTTTATAAGCAATGTCTTGTCGGAGTAGTAGCAGTTATTGTCAATAACTTTTTTGAACTCCGATATTCCAATAGGCAGAGGCCTTGACAGTTTTTTTTCTTCTAAGGACATATTTAGATTATATGAAATTTTCGGCTCTAAATTTTATTTTATAATCATATTATGCCTGTTTGTGCCGAAGAAATTGAGCATACCCCTCACCCTGCACACGCTCCCACAAGGTGATGCCTAGCCGTTAGGCAAAAACGACACAGTGTGTCGTTTTTAAGGCGTGAACCTCTTACGTTGCTCGCTACGCACGCAACGTAAGAGCGGTGAGGGTTGTCTGCACATAACATACTCAACGGAAGAGCGGCAAGGAGAAAACATATCTGTCCCCTATGCGGGGAAAGTACGCCGCCGGCGGGTAAGGGGGTAAGAAAATCGTCATGCTGAACTTATTTCAGCATCTCTGCGATTTAATTAGGCAATGGAACAAATCTATTATTAATTAAGGAAACGCTGAAAAACTCTACCTAAAGTCCGTCATTCCTGCCATCAGACTGCGTGCATGACGACATAGACGTGAATTATTTTTTATGGGATTTATATATAACACTACCCAGAAAATACTTGACATCTCGCCGAGAATATGCTATAATATAAGTATGATTTTCGGTGGGAGGTCAGTTTTATGAAAAACAGTTTAAGTCTAATCAGATTTTTTAAACAATATCCTTCTGAATCAAAGGCGGAACAATATTTCATAAGGCTCAGGTGGGGCAGGCACATAGTATGCCCATTCTGCGGAAGCATACACATTGCCGAAAAGAAAGACAGGAAGCCCATGCCATACAGATGTATGGATTGCAGAAAGCATTTTTCAGTAAGGACTGGCACTATATTGTCAGAATCTAAAATATCCTTGCAGAAATGGCTTTTGGCTATCTACATTCTTACCAATTCACATAAAGGAATAAGCTCTGTGCAGCTGGCGGAACATTTAGGCACTACACAGAAGACGGCATGGTTCCTGGGCCACAGGATAAGACAGGCATGGATGCAGGGTTCGGGAAAACTGTTCGGCGTAGTAGAGGTAGATGAAACATATATCGGCGGACTTGAAAAGAACAAGCACGACAGCAAGAAACTGAAGGCCGGAAGGGGAGCGGTGGGCAAGACCCCCGTGGTAGGGGCAAAATCAAGAAACGGAAATGTAAAGGCATTTGTAGTACAGGAAACAACCGCCAGCACCCTTACAAAGGTCATAACGGACAATGTAGACAAATCTGCCGAACTGTATACTGATGAGCATAAGGGATATAATGAGGCAGACGGACTATACAGTCATTCCGTGGTAAACCACAGCGTAAAGGAATTTGTGAGGAATCAGGCCCATACAAACGGGATAGAGAGTTTCTGGGCATTGCTGAAGCGTGGCTATTATGGCATATATCACAAATGGTCTGTAAAACATTTACAGAGATATATCAATGAATTTGTAAACAGGGCCAATGCAAGGGAAACAGATATGGAAGCAAGAATATCAGAAACCTTTGCAAAAGGACTTAATACAAGATTATCTTATAAGGAACTTATAGCGGAATGAAGAAGAAAGAGAAAATAGAGCCTATAGACATATCATTTAGTAAACTGGCTAAGATTATAGTAAGAACTAAAATCAGCAGGAAACCTACAAAGAAAAACAAGCCGAAGGAATAAATATTTTGTAGAATAATTTATAGCGAGGTCTTGCGGAAAACCCTGAAAAAAAACACTTGACAAAGAGGTCAAAATATGCCTGAAAATATAGACAGAACAGAACAGAACAGAACAGAACAGAACAGAACAGAACAGAACAGAACAGA
>R20__coassemble_900_pt1 | contig 19500 bp, 19 predicted proteins | sample R20__metabat2_high_PE_044 | metagenome-assembled genome bin R20 | reverse complement strand
TACCTTAAAAAAGGTTGTAGCAGCGCGTACAACGAAAGAGCGAAAATTAGTAGTCGGGCATCTCGTCGGTGAATAATGCAGAGATTCCCGCCAACAACATGCGGGAATGACGAATGGGAGAAATTCCTTGAAGAATTTATTTTTATGATTAGAAATTTGAAAGCAGATTTGAAATTTAATTGTCCTGACATCTTGCCGGAGGGTGAAAATGCCTAAATTCAGCCAGGTCTTTCTTGCGGACAGATCCGTGTGCGAAAAAATATGTGCCGTTCTTGACGGTGAGCGTTTTGACAATCTTGTCGAGATAGGCCCAGGTGGCGGAGCATTGACATCAATTCTTTTTCCAAAATATGCCGAAAAAATGATGGCGGTTGAAATAGACCGTGATCTTGTGCCGGAACTTGCAAGAAAATATTCCGGCTTGAAAATAATAAACAATGATTTCATGCGTGTTGGAACGGAGGAGCTGCCGCAGGGCAATACGGCATTTATCGGCAATCTGCCTTATGACTGTTCGACGGCGATTCTCGACAAGGCATTGGGTTTTCCCGGCCTTTCCTGTGCGGTTTTTATGTTTCAGAAGGAAGTCGCACTCCGTATAATGTCAAAACCAGGAATGCCTGATTACGGAGTTCTGGCCATCTCCTCGTATTTCCGATCAGATCCGCAACTGGTATGCGTTGTAAAGGCCGGCAGTTTCCGTCCTGTTCCTGCAGTGGATTCAGCAGTGATAAGATTCCACCCCAAAAAAGCACCGGAAAACCTGGATTTTATAATGTCCCTTGCCAAAAAGGCATTCATGCATCGCCGAAAGACAATGATAAACTCCCTTTCATTATGCGGAATAGATAAAGATGCTGTTCTTTCCGCCTTTAGCAAATTGAACCTGCCTGAAAAGACAAGGGCACAGGATTTGCCGCCGGAAACATTCCAGAAATTAGCGGAAATCCTATTTGTTTCCTCAAAAAGCGAGGAAATGTAAAAATGTTTATCCTGATAAAGACACTTAAAGGTGTCAAAATTAATGAATATAATCAGCCTGATTTTGATTTGCGTAGAAAGTATCTGATTGATGTTTATAATTTCAGCTGGGATGATGCGTACAGCATGGCAAAAGATATGGTCTGGGATTACAATATGACTGATGGCCTCAAACTGTATCTGAAACACAGGCGAGATGGAGTACTTCAATGCGGAGAATTGCATAATATTAAAGCCAGGAATTGAGGATCGTCTGAAAAAGCCCATAACACCAAGGCTCAAAGAAATGTATACAGTGCTTTTGGATTATATTTCCCGAGCCATAGAGTACAACACCGGCGTATGGATTGATTTGTAATGAGATTAAACATGGAAGGAAGTTCATTCAGCGAGATAATTTATGCTCTTAGTCATAATCATGAAATTGAGTTTGTATACAAAGGCATTGAGCATAAGCTAGAGCCAGCAATGAATGGGAATCAATCCTATCTTATCATTTATCAGATAGACCCATTTAAGACATTGGAAGAATTGAGCCTAGGTGTTGATGAGACAGGGGCAAGCCCTACTCCAAGGGAGAAAATTATAGAAATACTTAACTGCAAATGTTTTGACGGAAAGTCATTCTATGAAATTGAAAAAGACGTGGAAATTACGGCCATTTCTTAAGCCTCTTTCCGTGCTTCCTTAATTTGCCTTTTCTTCCCCGGTTATGTCCTCAAAATCAGAAACCTTCTTGTATACGCGGTATTCGGGCCTGTATGCGAACAGTTTTGAATATCCCATAAAATTCTTGCAGTAATCGCTGCGTGGAACGTCAATAGGCTCCTTGCACATGATCTCACCGGCAGGCTCCTCGCTTATGCCTTGGAAATTAAGGAAAAATCCACTGTTTTTAAAGCGTCCTTCCGTATACAATGCGGAAATGCCAAAAGTCTCGCTGCTGCGATATATCCTGGCCTCATAGTCCCAGCCGTTTTTGACGGAAATTGCCTGTGCCGCTCCCTTTGTTCCGGGGGGGATAAATGGCAATAATTTGCCGTCCTTGTCTAGAAGAAGGGACAAATCCTCGGCGTAGGATTTATGTTTTGAGAAATAATCAAGCTGTGCGTCCCTCATCTGCTCAACCGCGTAAATCAGCTTCATGGATTCTTCCTGTGCGTTTACCGTGTCCTGACGGCTTGCCAGGGCATAATACACGGTCACGCCTATTAGGGCGACAATTCCAATAATATTGAGCAAGGATGATGAGTTGTTTTTCTTTTTCTTCCTCATAATATTCTATATGATACAAAATTTTAGTTGAATTTTTATGCAAATTGCAAATTCGCCAATAAATATCCTTTTTTTGTTTCTTTTAATATGTTATACTTTTTTCTATAGGCTTTATTGGCCTTGCCCGCGCTGAGATTGACGCTTGCAATACAAGCAACTACGCCGCAAGGCTTAAAAATTTGACGGAGGTTCTATGCCGAAAGCAAAAGTAGAAATAGACACCGAAAGATGCAAGGGCTGCTATCTTTGCATTGAAGCGTGTCCCAAGAAATGTCTGGAGAAATCCGACACATTCTCCAAAACCGGTTATTTCCCGGCAAAATTTGCCAAGGACGAGTGCATTGCCTGCCAGACCTGTGCCCGCGTGTGCCCTGACCTTGCCATAAAGGTATACAAGGAGTAAGCAAATGGGTGAAAAGAAATTAATGAAAGGCAATGAGGCGCTTGCAGAAGGCGCGGTTCGTGCCGGATGCCGTTTCTTTGCCGGTTATCCTATCACTCCTCAGAACGAGGTTCCTGAATATATGTCATGGAGGCTGCCCGAAGTAGGCGGCGCGTTCATACAGGCAGAAAGCGAAGTCTCTGCGATCAACATGATTTACGGCGCGGCCGGAACAGGCACACGCTGCATGACTTCCTCTTCCAGCCCAGGCATAAGCCTCAAGCAGGAAGGACTTTCATACTGCGCGGGAGCGGATCTTCCGCTGCTCATAGCGAACATGATGCGTGGCGGCCCAGGATTGGGCAACATTGCCGGATGCCAGGGCGATTACTGGCAGGCCACAAGAGGCGGCGGACATGGCGACTATCGCCTTTATGTCGTTGCCCCGAATAGCGTCAACGAGCTTGCAAATCTTCCCCGCAAATGCTATGAAGTGGCATTCAAATACCGCATACCTTCCATGATCCTTGCGGACGGCACAATAGGCCAGATGATGGAGCCTGTTGAATTTAAGGAAGAGCCTCTTGACGTGACCAAGCTGGAAAAGCCGGAATGGTCAATAGGCACAAACCTTGAACACCGTGCGAAACGTCGCATAACGTCTTATGACCTTACCGAAGGCGGACTTGAAATAATGGTTAACGAGCGTATCAAACGTTACAAGGCCATTGAAGAGAACGAAGTCATGTACGAGGAGAAGATGACCGAGGACGCAGAACTCGTAGTAGTCGCATTCGGCACTCCTTCCCGCGTATCAACAGCGGCAATAAAGATGCTCCGCGAAAAAGGCCTCAAGGTCGGCCTGTTCCGCCCCATAACACTGTGGCCCTTCCCGTACAAGCAGATTCAGGCTCTTGCCAAGAGAGTAAAGAAATTCGTGTCCGTGGAAACCAGCATGGGACAGATGGTGGAAGACGTGAGCCTTGCCCTCAACGGCACTGCGGAAACGCACCTTTTCTGCAAAGTAGGCGCGGCAGTGCTCACCGCCGAGGAAGTCGCGGCGGCTCTGGAAGAAATTTACAACGGGAGCAAAAAATATGCAGCTGTTAAATAAGAGACCAGAATCATTGATTGACGTTAAGACGCATTACTGCCCCGGCTGCGGACATGGCATCATTCATCGCCTTGTAGCAGAAGTCATTGACGAGCTTGGCATAAAGGACCGCCTTATATTCGTAGCCCCGGTGGGCTGCGCAGTGTTTGCGGACAAGTATTTTGACTGCGACACCACACAGGGCGCTCATGGACGCGGCCCGGCGGAAGCCACAGGCATCAAACGCGTTCTGCCGAATGCCATAGTTGTATCATATCAGGGCGACGGCGACCTTGCCTCAATCGGCATGGCGGAAATCGTACACGCCGCAATCCGCTCCGAGAACATAACCGTGATATTCGTGAACAACACCATATACGGTATGACCGGTGGACAGATGGCCCCGACCACGCTCATCGGACAGAAGGCCACAACCTGCGTAAACGGCAGAACAGCCAAGCAGGCCGGCTATCCTATACACATGAGCGAAATGCTTGCCACCATCAAGGGTGCGTCATACGTTGCCCGCGGCGGCGTGCATACCCCTGCGGCAATTATGAAGACCAAGGGGTACATCAAGAAGGCTTTCCAGAACCAGATAGACGGCAAAGGCTTCAGCATTGTTGAAATTCTGAGCATGTGTCCGACCAACTGGGGAAAGACCCCGAAGGATGCCGTTGCGTTCGTCAAGAACGAAATGGAAAAAGAGTTTGAAATGGGCGTTAAGAAAGACCACAGCTCAGCTGACGACGTCCCGGCAGAAGCCGTAAAATAAGGAGGACTTGAATATGTATCAGGGAATCAGAATAGCCGGATTCGGCGGCCAGGGCGTAATCTCAGCAGGCGTGCTTATAGCGCAGGCCGGTGTCATAGAGGGAAAGGAAGTCAGCTTCTTTCCTGCCTATGGTGCGGAAATGCGTGGTGGCACAGCCAACTGCTCAGTGGTTGTTTCTGACGAGGAAGTGACCACCCCGATAGTGTCCCGCCCGGACACCGTCATCGTGATGAACGAGCCTTCTCTGGCAAAGTTTGAACCTATGGTAAAGCCCGGCGGCGTGCTGATAATCAACACATCACTGGTCAACTCCAAGCCGACACGCACGGATGTACGCATCGTGAATGTTCCTTGCGACGACATTGCCGCCAAGGAAATCGGAAATCCGAAGACCTTGAACATGGTCATGCTCGGAGCCTTCGCAAAAGCCACCGGTGCGATATCGCTGGAAGCCGTAAAGGCCGCTCTTCCGAAGGTTTACAAGAAACTTGCCAAAAAGCCGGAAGTGCTTGCCCTTAACGAAAAGGCATTCCTCGCCGGAGCAGCCGCAGTGAAATAATATATTTCATATCTCCCTCAATTGGGAGTTGGCTGTTATTAGGCAATAAAAAACAGGCCTGTTCCGCATAACCGGGACAGGTCTGTTTTTGTTTTACAGTTAGAAGTTGGTAGTGAGTAGTTAGCAATTGTGGAAAGCCTCATATCGTCATTGCGATGAGCGTTAGCGAAGAAGCAATCTTTTGTTGAATAAAAAAGCAGGGTTTCCCGAATTAGATTGCTTCGCTACCGCTCGCAATGACTTGTAAAAAATATAAATTTTGACTTTATCAGTGTTTCCCTAATTTTTCTTATTGCCAAGCAGTATTTTGCGATATATAATATATTTATGACCTTTGAAGAAAGAATTAAAAACATAAAGTTTGCCTTGGGAACTTCTGAATTTACCAAAATAATTGACAGTGAATGTCATTATATTGACAAGACGCTGCTGATCAAGGAAATTCTTGACTCAAAATCAGAAGCAATTCTGTTCACACGTCCTCGTCGTTTCGGAAAGACACTGAATATGACAATGCTGCGTACATTCTTTGAAAAGCCAATGGACGGCAGGGACACGTCGCATTATTTCAAAAACCTTAAAATATGGCAATGTGGTGAAAAATACGCATCGGAACAGGGTCAGCGTCCAGTGATTTACATCACTTTCAAGGACATAAAGCAGGACAGTTTTGAAGCCGCGGTGTTCAACATACAGAAAAAAATAGCAGCTGAGTTTAAAAGATATAATGAACTCGAAAAAAGCAATGTATTAGACGAGGCAGACAAGGAACTATTCAAAAAAATGTCTGCCAGAAAAGCAGAGATATTTGAATGGGAAACCGCCATTGAGACGCTTTCAAAAATGCTATTTCAGCATTACAAGCGGCACGTCGTAATACTCATAGACGAGTACGATGTTCCGATTCAGTCCGGGTATGAAAATGGGTACTATGACAGGATAATCTCATTTATGAGAACTCTACTGTCTGGTGCATTCAAGGACAATCCAAGCCTGTACAGAGGCGTATTGACTGGGGTTTCACGGGTATCAAAGGAAAGTATTTTCAGCGGTCTGAACAATCTGGACGTAGACACTATATTTAACAGGCAGTTCAGTTCATTTTTTGGTTTCACGCAGGAAGAAATCAACGAGATGTTCAAATTCTACGGAATAGAGGACAAGCTGAAAGAGGCTGAAAGCTGGTATGATGGCTATATTTTTGGAACAAATCATATTTACAACCCATGGTCCATTATATCGTACCTTAAAAACGGATGCATTCCAGGCAATTACTGGGTGAACATGTCTGAAAACGGTCTTGCCGGTGAGGCCATACGCAGCCTGGATAGGTCAGACAGGGAGAATCTTATAAGACTTCTGAAAGATGAGTCTCCCTATCCCCGTGTTGAAATATCCACAAACCTGGCATATATGGATTTCAGAAAAAAATCCGCCGACGCTTATGGCTTGCTGGCACAGACAGGATATTTGACGGCCATTGATTCTGTTCCCAAATCAAGGACATATTTAAGCACGATAAAGATTCCCAACCGCGAGCTGTTCGCAGCATATTCGGAAGAGGTAATAGAAAGAATGTTAAATGGAAATGCCTCAAAATATGCTGACAACATAACCAATGCTATAATAGACGGCAGGGCGGAGGATTTGCAGAAATGCCTGTCGGACTTTCTTTTGGAAACGTGCAGCTTCCTTGATTTGACAGAGGAGAAGGATTATCAGAACATTCTGATAGGTTTGCTGGCATCAATGAAGGATGGATATGACATAACGGCAAACCGCGAGGCCGGACATGGACGAGCAGACATATCAATGTGTCCTAGGATTGACAACAAACATAAGAATGTTCTGCCGGGAATAATCATAGAATTGAAACATTACGAGGCAACTGGATCCGAAAAGGCCAATCCCGAAAAGCTGAAAGCGGAGCTGGAAAGAGAGGCCGAAGACGCATTGAGACAGATAGAAACAAAGAGCTATATAAGCCGTCTGAAATCAGCAGGATGCGTGAGCATCTTGAAATACGGCGTAGCGGCAAGTGGGAAGTATGTCAAAATCATTCGCAAATGCGAATGACTTTGACAGTTAGAAGTTAGTAGTGAGTAGTTAGTAGTTGTGGAAATTACCTTATTTCGTCATGCTGAACTTGTTTCAGCATCTATATTGAAAATTATTACAGTTATAATAATTTGTTATAAATTTTAATCAGATATAATTTTTATTTATAATTATAAAAAAAAATACTCCGTCATGCCCGAAAGTAGTAATCGGGCATCTCTGCGATATGTGGCACATAAACTGTAAAGATTCCAGCTATAAAAAGAAAAATTGAATTTGCCTGAGTTTGTCAAAAAAGACATTAGATACAAAAAAGCTCCTGAAAAAGGGGCTTTTTCATTGCCTTATATAAAAGAGTGTTGTCAGACTTATCTCGTCATGCTGAACTTTTTTTAGAATCTTCCCGCCATAAAAACTCCGTGAGTGTCCGTATACTCACGGAGTTTTCAATGTATATACTGTCTGTTTAAGGCAACCTGCCTGAATAGGCAGGTCGTTCCTTATGGTAAAAAAATTTTATGTTAGAGGCAAACATCAAAAAGCTGTGCGTCGCGGCGGCGTATATGTTATACTTGCCTTACAGGCGGCGTATAACATGGAATTAAATTTTCAAACCGAGAGGAAGATTATGAGAAAAGGCTTTACGTTGATAGAGCTTTTGGTAGTAGTGTTAATAATAGGCATACTCGCGTCGGTGGCATTGCCACAATATTACAAAAGCGTGGAGAAATCTCGTATATCAGAGGTGATAGAATTTACTCGTGCGTATATCTCTGCACAAAATAGACAGTGGATGAAAACGGGTACTTATGCAACGGGACCACGAGATTTAGATATTGGCTATCCTAATAATGAGCCCCAACTTACTTTTTTTGATATCACAAATAATGGGGATTATATAAGATTCAAACGAAAAACAAGTGTTCCTGTATTTGGTAAATATAGGATTGAGTTTGATTTTACAAACAGTAATTCTGATAGTCCCTACAAAGTTAGAGGTGTACATTGTCTGAATGACAAAAATAAATATCTTTATGATTGTATGGATTGGCTAAAAAGTGCGTTAAAACCTAATTGAAATTATTGATGTTAGAATTAAGAAAACTCAGATAATGTCCTCAATCCGTCATATTCCCGCAGGACGTTAGCTGGAATTTTGAGTAAAGCCGATATTTATCCCGAGGTGATTCATGTTCAGATACAAGAATGGAAAAGTTTTTTTCAGAATAAGGAAGGATATGCTGCTGGCATTGGTTGCGGCAGTGCTCCTGTTCTGGAGGCCTGCGGACATCTCATCCGAAGATATAATATTGACCTCATATTATCCCGCGCCTTATGGCGGCTATGACAGGCTTTTCACAACAGGTAACGCATATCTGGCACATCAGGGTGGCATGGTTTACTGGGGTCCTGGTGATGCCTCATACCTGTCAAGAGATCAGGGTGGAGGCATAGTCCTGGGAAGTACTGGAATGTATGGTTCTCCAGGTATAAGCATAACTACTGGTGGCAGGTACAGTAGCGCTATCGGCATAGGGTACATAGGTCGCGAGGCCGTGCTTACGATTGCCAGCGGCAGGGAGCAGCAGGGTGTCAGAAACCAGGGCGGTGATCTTTACATCGGTGGCTTTCTTCGCCGCATGTGCCAGATTAAGGACACCAGGTATGGCAGCAGGACATACTGCGGCGGCAGCGCGACCGCAAGCACCAAGTGGATTGTCCTGCCCGCCGTGAGGCCATTCAAATTCTCCGGGAACACCACACCTCCGCCGAATCAGAACGAGGAGGATGATGGCAGGAGTCTTGCGGAGCTTGAAGCCAAACTTGCTGAGCTGAAAAAGCAGCAATCGGATTTGCAGGATTTGAAACTTCCTGTAGTACGATGTATGAGGGATACAAACAAGCCTAGCGTTTATACTGATTATTGCATAGAACGTGGTCTGTGTTATATGGAGGACTTGGACAGAAGATATGTCAATGCAGGCAATGCGGGCAATTTGAAGGAGTGTATGACATTTCTTAATGAGATAAACACGAATAATAGCGAGCTTTCAAACGCTATTAAAGAGATGGAGGAGGCTATAGCAAAGCTTAAGCAGGAGGCGGCAAAACCAAAGCCGAAGCCTGCTCAGAATCAGGACAACCATGGGCTTGACAGAATCATGTGCTGCAGGTTTGAGCTTGTATCTTAATTGGGAGTATGGTTGATATGAGACAAGGCTTTACATTGATAGAACTTTTGGTAGTAGTGTTAATAATGGGAATATTGGCATCCGTGGCAATGCCGCAGTATTACAAAAGTGTGGAGAAATCTCGTTCCGCCGAGGCGATAAATGCCCTTAATGCTCTTGCTGAGGCTATTGAAAGAAGAATTATGCAGAAAGGGCCGAGTACGACGCTTAGCTTGATTAGACACTTTGATCAGCTTGAAAGCGAGATTGACATTGGCGTCGGGGAGCTATCGTATTTTACATTTGACGTAGGCCGTCCTGAAGTAGTAATTAGCGGAGACCAAAATGTGAGACTTATGTTGAAGAGAAAAGATGATGCTGGTGGAGGATTAGGAAAATATACAATTCAACTTACCTATTTTTTTGGGTCAGGTCAAAGGGCATGGTTCTGTTCTCCGACATCGGCTGGATGTGAGAAACTTTTTTTTGCAAGAAAGAACAGTAATGAATAATTATTTATGGCTATTTCCTTAAACGTAGGTCTTTTTGCCTATGTCAGATCAAGAGAAATTATTTATAATATTTGTATGAGATTATCTTTTACCTTGATTATACCCTTGTTTTTTTCTGGAACTGTTTTTGCACAGGTTCCAGTATCGGGCTTTGATGGAACAGGAATGTTTCAGATTCCATCAGATGTCAAATCCGTAAGTCCTGTACCTGAAGTTTCAACATTCTCCGAAGTTAAATCCATTGTCAGGATTTCAGATCTATTCAAAAATGTCGGCAAGGATATCAGGGTGTTTGCGACTGCCAGAAAACACAAGGAAATACATTTGACGGCAATCAAGGGCAGGGTGTTGGGAGAAACACCTCTGCAGGCAATAACGTTTCTGGGACTTCTGGGTTGTGGGACTTCAGCATTGGTAGGTAGCGCTAGCGATATTTCAGATATTTATTCGGCAATAACGAATTATTATTACAAGGACAGGGCAAATAGCCAGCCACAGGTACATGCCCCCGGAACAAAGCCTACGGTTGTACACCCTGCCACGAATGCGGAAAGGCAGCAGATAATTGCCTCATTGTCATTGATAGGCAATGCCAATTACAATATTGAACACAATCTGCTTCTAAGGAAAATAGGAACAATGTCCGTCAATTTCCTTTCAAAAATCATTCTGAATGAAAATGAGGATTTTTATGTACGCAGGATGGCTGTCATAGGGCTGGGGGGGATACAGTCCAATGAGTCCGTAGATGCCATAGTAAGATGCATAACCGCGATAAATAAAAAACATAGCCGTTTGTTTGATGAGGCATTCTCATTTTCTGCTGGGAACAACCTTATTGTGGACACATTGTCGGACAAGGGAACAGGTCCTGATGCCCTCCTTACAGCGCTCATGCTTGCATTGGATTCCCAATTGGATGGAAGGGCGGCAAAAAAGGCCTTATGGTATATGACATGGTATGCCAGCACAAGAGGCAACAATCTCAATAAGATAACGTATTCCTCCCTTGACCAGTATACTGAAAAGGGCGGCAACTCAACAACATATCTTGCCGCACTTTACCTTCTTGCCTCCAGGCGGCAGATTCCTTCAAGAATAGAACAAGGTCAGGAGAATAAGAAAATTTATCTGGAAAAAAGGCCGGAAGCCCTTAAAATGTTGAAAGTTGTAGAAAACTACGGTGCTCCGTTCTTTACAAATTATGAGTGCCAGACCAGGCGGGCTTTCCTTGCCGCCTATAAGTATGTTTCAGGCTGGAATGACAGCTTTATATATCAGACAGGTACGCAGCCGCCCTTCCCACCCTATCATTTTGATGACTGCATAAAGCAGAAAACGGACAAGGTGATGTTTTCCATCATTGAGCATTATGTCGTAGGCGGATTGAAGGGAAAGGCGGTAAATCTGGCAATAAAGGCTGGGGCAAGGGCTTTTGCTGGATATTCCATAGGAGCAAAAGGATATAAGATTGCCACTAATATTTATCTGACAAAGACCAGTGCCGAAAGCTACTACAACAAGATGATAAATCTTATAAAGCTGGCAAATGAGTAAAAAACAACACGGCTGCATAATTTATCTGCATACAATCGGCATATTGTCTGCCTTGTTTCCAAATAAAAATATTGAAACCCAATAAAAAAAGCTCCCGAAGGAGCTTTTTTTATGTTTTGATTTGCTACTGATTAATGAAATTCCTTACGGAAATTTCAATTTACCAGCGTATGTTCGGCTTTCTTGCGGCCATTACCTCGTCCAGGCGTTTTACCGGCTGTTTCACCGGTGCGGCCTTCAATGCTTCGGGGTCGGCAATGCCCTCGTCATGAATTTCCTTCATGGCCTTGATGAACTCGTCAAGCGTTTCCTTGCTTTCCGTCTCGGTAGGCTCTATCATCAAGGCCTCGTGGACGATAAGCGGGAAATACACCGTCGGGGCGTGGAAGCCCTTGTCAAGCAGTCCCTTGGCTATGTCAAGCGTCTTCAGGCCTTTTTCCGTCATGTCATGTCTGGGAGTGAGTACGCATTCGTGCATACAGTATTCCTTGGAATGGCTGGGATAAACGTCCTTCAGCATGGCAAGCACATAATTCGCATTAAGAATGGCCATGCGAGCTATGTCGCCTGTTTCCTTGGCGGAATGTGCGAGAAGATAGGCATAAGCCTTTACAAGCACTCCTGTGTTGCCAAAGAATGATTTTACACGGCCTGCCGAACGGCTGTCTCCGTAGTCGCATACATATTTGCCGTTTTCCTGTTTTACTAGCGGCATGGGCAGATGTGGCAGCAGATGTTTCTTTGCCGCTATTGCCCCTGCACCTGGGCCGCCGCCACCGTGCGGCGTTGAGAATGTCTTGTGCATATTCAGATGCATAAGGTCCACTCCCATGTCTCCGGGCTTGACCATTCCTATCAGTGCGTTGAAGTTCGCTCCGTCCATGTACAGCAATGCTCCGGCCTCATGCACGGCCTTCGCAATTTCCTCAATCCTGGTTTCAAAAATGCCCAGTGTATTCGGAATTGTAAGCATTACCACGGCGGTTTTTTCGCTTAGCTGCTCTTTCAGCTTGTCAAGGCTAAGACGGCCATCCGGCTCGGAGGCAATGTTAATTGTTGAGAACCCGACCATTGAAGCGGTAGCAGGATTTGTACCATGGGCGGAATCAGGCACAATTACCTCGGTGCGATTTGTCTCGCCTTTTTCCTTGAAATATGCCTTTGCGGTAAGAAGTCCTGTAAACTCTCCGTGCGCTCCGGCGGCAGGCTGCAATGTGATTCCGTCCATTCCAGTAAGCTCCGTGAGCCTTTTGGAAAGGTCATAAATCATTTCCAGCGTTCCCTGAACTGTCTCGTCCTCCGCAAGAGGATGTGCGGCTGTAAATCCTTTGAGTGCCGCCGCATCCTCGCTTATCCTGGGATTGTATTTCATTGTGCATGATCCGAGCGGATAAAAATGCGTGTCAACGGAATAATTCAGTGAGGAAAGCCTCGTAAAATGCCTTACCGCGTCAAATTCGCTCATTTCCGGCAGCCGGGGGGAATCCTTGCGGCATATTTCCGTCGGCAATGCGGCTTTCGCTCTCAAAGCATTTTTGAAAGTTATTCCCCTGCGTCCTGGTACTGATTTCTCTATGCTAAGGCGATTGTCTATCATAAGGCCTCCTTTACGGCATTTGCCAGCCTGTCAATATCCTCGGCGGTCTTTGTTTCCGTCGCACATACGAGCAGGGCGTTTTTAAGCTCCGGCATGTCGGGGAACAGTTTTCCCAGTGGCAGGCCTATGTCTATATTGTGCTTCGCAAGAATGTCCTTTCGCAGTTTTTCCGCATCGCAGGGCAATGTTATGGCAAATTCATTGAAGAAATTTCCACTGAATGTCTTTTTCACTCCGTCAATGGAGGAAAGTTTCTCCGCAGTATATGCTGCCGCACCGGCATTGGATTCCGCAAGCTCTTCCAGTCCTTTCGGGCCTAGAAGTGTCAGGTATATTGTCGCAGAAAGTGCGCAGAGTGCCTCGTTGGAGCAGATATTTGATGCCGCCTTGTCTCGGCGTATATGCTGTTCCCTGGCCTGCAATGTAAGGACGAATCCTCTTTTGCCGTCCTTGTCAACGGTCATTCCGGCAATTCTGCCCGGCATCTGTCTTACAAGTGCCTTTTTGCAGGTGAATATGCCGAGATACGGGCCTCCGTAGGAAAGCGGCAGGCCGAGGCTCTGTCCTTCCCCCACGGCGAAATCCGCTCCACATTCTCCCGGTGTTTTGAGCATTCCGAGACTGGCAGGGTCTGCGGATATGATATACATCGCTCCCTTTGCCTTGACGGCCTTGCCTATTTCCTCGGCATCTTCAATGAGACCGAAGAAATTCGGTGTCTGCAATATGAAGCAGGCAGTCTTGTCGTCTACGGTTTTCTCAATTGAGGAAACGGTTATCTTGCCGTCTTCAAGAGCCGCTGGGACAAACTCATAATCGGCGGAATTGCCGAAATATGTCTTCATTACCTGTATGTACTGCGGATTTACCGCGCCAGAATAGACAATGCGTTTTTTGCCTGTCACACGCACCGTGGCCCTTGCGGCCTCCGCCATCGCGCTTGCTCCGTCGTACATTGAGGCATTTGAGCAGTCCATTCCGTAAAGGGCGCACATACAGCTCTGGTATTCGTAAATTGTCTGCAATGTACCCTGGCTTGATTCAGCCTGATACGGAGTGTACGCTGTCAGAAATTCGCCTCTTTCAATTATCGCATTCACTGCCGCCGGAGTGTATCTTTCATAAGCTCCAGCACCGACGAAATTGAGTACCTTCTTGTTCTTGTCTGCCAGTTCCGCAAGACGGCGGGCGGACTGTGCCTCGTCCAGGCCTTCCGGCAGATTGTATTCCGGGTTAAGGAATTTTGAAGGAACCTGTTTCACAAGCTCCTCAAAAGAGGAAACGCCTATTGCCTTGAGCATTTCCTCCTTGTCTTTTTCGCTATGTGGTAAAAACATTAAATCTCCTTGAAATAGAAAAAAACACCTTTATCCGCAGGATATGCGAATTTAAGGCGTTCTTTTCATAGTTTCCTATACCCCTCATTCCTGTATAAAAGGGTGAGGGGATTTTTATTATTGCTTTATGAAAACCTGATACTGTTCCCAGGTGAGCAGTGTTTCCGCATCGGCGGGATTTTCCGGTTTCAGCTTGAAAAGCCATCCGTCTTCCAGAGGGGACTGGTTAAGCAGAGCGGGGTCGGCTTCCACTGCGGAATTGACCTCGGTTATTGTGCCGGAAACAGGTGCGAGAATGTCAAATGCTGATTTGACGGATTCCACTACGGCACACTGTTTTTCCTTCTCTACCTTCTGACCGACTTTCGGCAGTTCTACGAAAACAACATCGCCCATTTCATGCTGGGCAAAGTCGGAAACGCCGACGACGGCTTCGTCGCCGAGCTTTATCCATTCATGGGATTTCGCATATTTGAGTTCTTCGGGTGTCATTTATAATCTCCTTAAAATCAATTATTAATTAGCAATTTTTATCATCGTCTGTCCCCCTTGTGGGGAAAGTACGCCGCAGGCGGGTAAGGGGGCAATAATAATTGCTTTATTTTAAGCCCCCCTGCGGCTTTGCAAGCCACTTCCCCCGCAAGGGGGGCAGAGAGGTTTTTCTTCAATTGTTCATTGACTGCTAGTGTTTGCCAGTGTACAGCGTCTTGCTGAATGCTCCGCCCTTGTGGAACGGGGTGCGTACTACCTCTGCCTTCAGCCTGCGGCCTCTTATTTCCACTTCAACCTGTGTGCCGGGCTTCAGAGGCGGAGTAACATATCCCACGCCGATTCCTTTTTTCAAGGTGGGGGAGAATGTGGCACTGTTGAACTCGCCAACTTCCTTGCCCTCGTGGAATATCTTGCAGCCTTTTCTGGGAATGCCGCGGTCAATAAGGACTACGCCGGTCAGCTTGCGTTTTACGCCGTCAATTTTCTGTTCCATGAGAACGTCCCTTCCCATGAAATGCCCCTTGTTCAGAGCGACGACCCAGCCATAATTGGCCTCGTATGTTGTGTGGTCGTCGTCAACATCTTCGCCGTAAAGCAGGTAGCCCGCTTCAAGCCTCAATGTGTCCCTCGCTCCCAATCCGCATGGGATTATGTTGTAGGGTTTGCCAAGTTCCATCATCTCGTCCCAGAGACGTGGTGCAAGCTCGTTCGGGCAGGTAATTTCAAATCCGTCCTCGCCAGTGTAGCCGGTGCGGCTTATGAAGCAGTGATAGCCATGAATGTCCTTTTCCACAATGCCGAATCTAGGCAGGGGAAGGGCCTCCGGTGCGAATGTTTCCATCATGAGCGGCACATTCGGACCCTGTACTGCGAGAATGGAATACTCGTCGCTCTTGTTTTCAACCGCGACGCTCATTCCCTTGGCATGTTTCTTTATCCAGGCGAAATCCTTGTCCGCCGTTGCTGCATTCACCACTACAAGGTATCTTTCATTGCCTAGGCAGAAGCATATAACGTCGTCAACAAGACCTGCTTTCGCATTGGGAAGGTGTGAATAAACACCCTTGCCCGGAGATGTCTTGGAAATATCATTGGCGTTAAGGAACTGCAACAGTTTGAACGCATCCGGGCCTGTGACAAATACCTGCCCCATGTGGGACACGTCAAAAATTCCTGCTGACTTTCTCACGGCCTCATGTTCCTTTACTATGCCGGAAAACTCTATCGGCAGCTCCCAGCCGTGGAAATCAACCATTTTGCCGCCTGCCTGTCTTGCCTTCTCATTAAGAACGGTGCGGCGAAGTTCATGTTCGGACATAAAATCCTCCAAAAATCCATTAGGGCATAAAGCCCATAATTAATTTATAACAAATGCGATAAAGGTTTGGCAAACAAAATCGCCCTTGTTCCTATTTGTGCTATAATTATTTACTATGGCCAATGAGAAAATGTCCTCCGGAAATGTGATGAATCCCAATATAGGGTTTCCTCATGCCTTGCTTATCAGTGCCTCTGCCGGATCAGGCAAGACATACACGCTGGCACAGAGATATGCGATGTTCCTGCTGGGCGACAGGAAGCATGAATCCTCGCCAATGAGGCCAGAGAACATTATCGCCGTTACGTTTACAAACAATGCCGCCAAGGAAATGAAGCAGCGTATTCTCAAATACCTCAAGGATCTTGCCCTTGGCAAAAATCCAGATGCCGAAAAGGTTTCCACCGCATTGGGTGTTTCATCGGAACAGTTGAAGGAGATTTCCGCAAAAAAGGTTTCTGAACTGCTGGATTCCTATTCCGATTTCCAGGTGCAGACAATAGACAGCTTCTTCTCCGGCATTTTCCGCCTTTCCGCGTCGGAACTGAACTATCCGCCGGATATGGAGACTATATTCTCGTCGTCTGCGATAACTGATGCCGGAGTTGCCGCACTGCTGTCATTGGCTGGAAAGCCCGGCGTTCTGGATCAGAAATCCTCTGATTGGCTTTTGGAAAATATGCCGAAAAAGACCGCCTTCCAGTGGAATCCGGCAGAAGCCATAAGGGATGCCTTTGACGGTTTTCTCGGTATGGAATCGGCATTGCCGCACTCAATCTCAATTCCCGAGGAAGACGAGAAGTCCGTAGATCGTATCTTCAAACAGGTAAAAAAGGATCTTGCAGGAATTTATACGCAGATTCCCGAAGAGTTCATACGGGAGAAAATGCGAGATCTGGATTCAATACGCACTCCGTCGGATCTCATTGTTCTTTATTCCTCGGGAACATTCGGTTTTTTTGACGGACATAGGAAAAGGAGCATTCTCAATGAGATTCCCGACGCAATGGATATAGTTGGACGTGTCAATGCCGAGGTTTGCGAACTAGTCGAGGCGTATAGCAAGGCATATTACCGCCCATATATGCGTATTTACGATATTTTCCGAGAGAAAACCGAAATGATAAAGCGGAAAATGATAAATTCCATTCCCATCTCGGATATATCAAAGAAACTGTCGGATTACATATCCCGATACACCGTGCCAGAAATCTATTACAATCTTGGCAGCCGCCTGAACCATTTTATGATAGACGAGTTCCAGGATACCAGCCGTCTGCAATGGAATGTGATGCTGCCACTTATAGAGGAGGCATTGTCAAGTCGTGGATCGTTGTTTCTCGTCGGGGATATAAAGCAGGCAATTTACCGTTTCCGATATGCGGACTACAAGATAATGAGTTCGCTTATGCAGAACTCGTCAGAGGCGGCTCACGGATTGAACACGTCAATGCTGCCTTATGGACTGGAGATTGAGAACCTGCCGCTCAATTACCGCAGTGGCGGCGTGATAACCGACTATGTTTACGACGTGTTCAGAAAAAGGCTGCCGCTTCTGCTTTCACATTACAATCTGCGTGATTTTACAGGCCTTACCTCGTATGAACAACAGCCAAAGACGGAAAACATTGGCAAGGGATATGTAAGATGCCAGATAATTGACACTTCCACGGAGGACTGGGAGGAGGATTATAGGAACTGCCTTGTTTCCACGGTAAGGGAAGCCATGAAAAGACATTCCTGTCGGGACATCGCCCTTCTTGTAAACAGGAATGCTGATGTTGAAGATACCGTCGCACTGCTTTCCTCGGAGAATATTCCGTCGGCCTCGTATAGCTCGCTTGACATAAGGAAGCGTCCCGTCATAATGGAGATATTGTTCCTTTTGCAGTTTCTTGACAAGCCTTTTGACGATCTCGCATTCTTCTCATTCGTAAATGGCGAGATATTCGCAAGGACCGCCCTTCCCCCGGATTGCTCATTAAATGCCGAACTTGCAAAAAGACTTCGTGGAGAAATGCTGTATGTCTATTTCCGCAATTCGGACAAGTTCTCCGCCTGCTGGAATGAGTATTTTGATCCGCTGTTCAGAAAAAGCGGTTATCTGCCGCTATACGAGCTGGTCTGTCATATTTACGACCTGTACGCATTATTTGACAATTTTCCGACGGAGCAGGCGGCATTGGCAAAATTTCAGGAAGTCGTAGCATCCGTCGCTGGCAAGGGCATAAATACAATCGGGGCATTCCTGGAATATGCGGATATATCCGATCCTGACGAGGATTCCAAGACTGCCTTCGCCGTGGCAATGCCGGAGGCTCTCGACGCTATACAGGTAATGACATGGCACAAGTCAAAGGGACTGGGATTCCCCGTCGTAATAAATGTCATTCAGGCAAAGAAGAAACGTAGCGGCAGCGGAATAGGCTTTTACGAGGGAAAAGATGGCATTTATCCGTTTTACAGTGTAGCGAATCTGGAAAAATTGTCGGATTTCCTCAAAAATGCAAAACTCGTTGAAAACATAGAGGAGCTTGTGCAATCCCTGAATACGATGTATGTTATATGCACGAGGGCAAAGGAGGAGCTTTACAATATCGTACTACGAGAGCCGAAAAATGACAGAAACACCCCTGTTCTCCCCGATTTTAGCGATATTTTTGACGAGTATCAGGCCGGTACTGTTGATTCCTCAAAAAAAGTGAGTGAGGAAAAGGCGGATTCTCCTCTGAAGGCAATATCCGGTCAAAAGGACAGGCAGCCATTGATGAATCCATATCCTGCGTCTATGCCGGAGGGGGATTCCATTCAGCGTTCCAGAGGAGAGCTTATACACGCAGTTATTGCCAAATTTGCAAAAAAAGCGGAAAATGACAAGGATCTGCATACCATGATTGGCGATATTTACGACGAAATCTATCCTTGCTATTTTGCCGAAAAGGGACTGTTCTCAAAGGAAGAGGATATTGAGATGATTGTCAGATTCATTAACGATCATTCGGTTAATGAATTTTTTGCGAAAAATGCGGAAACGGAAACACTCGTAGAGGAGGAGTTTATAGATTCATTCGGTAATCTTCTGCGTATGGATATGGTCAGGATAAATTCGGACTGCGTATATGTGATTGACTTCAAGACAGGCCGTCCCCATACGGAAAAATACCGTCGACAGCTGCTGCATTATATGCGTACACTGGGGCAGGTCTATGGACGGCAGGTAAAAGGCTATATAGCGTATATAAATCCAGTTCACGTCGTGGAGATTACATAATGAAATTAGCAGTTAGCAATGAGCTAGAAATTCCTTAAAAGCAAATGTCGTCATGCTGAATTTATTTCAGCATCTAAACGGCTTAATGAGATCCTGAAACAAGTTCAGGATCTCATTAAGCC
>R20__coassemble_816_pt1 | contig 20964 bp, 20 predicted proteins | sample R20__metabat2_high_PE_044 | metagenome-assembled genome bin R20 | reverse complement strand
TGGCATACTGGGCAAACACGTCTGACAATGCCCTGATGGGCGAGATGCTGGAGCGTCTTGGCAGCGAGGACAGACAGAAGCTGATTGACTTCGTACAGGGCGGTACAATAGAGGCGGACGTGGATATGAACATTGTATTTCCGCAAATAATGAAAGATTCCGGCCTTATTTACAGCCTGCTGGCCCAGTCAGGTTATTTGAAAAGCATAGAGACGATCTCCTCTGGTAATGGGTATCATTGCAAACTTACTATACCAAATAGGGAAATAAAATACATATATTCAGATGAGATAATAAAGCGGTACATATCCGATACTGAAACATCATTCAAAGGCAAGGCTCTGTTGAGCGCGATAATACGAGGAGATACTGACGGCATAGCCAGGAAACTGGAAGAATATTTCATAAAAAACTGCAGCTATCTGGACTTGACGGAAGAGCAGGATTATCACAACTTCATTCTTGGACTGCTGGCAGCGATGTCGGATGGCTATTCCGTGTCGAGCAACCGTGAATCGGGCAAGGGACGGTATGACCTTGTAATGATTCCACACAGGAACAGACGTTATCTGCCTGGAATAATATTTGAGTTCAAGCACTGCAAGCCGAGCAAGAGCAGGAATCCTAATGTCAAACGGCAGCAGGCAAGGCTGGAACGCGAGGCACAAAAGGCCTTGGATCAGATAGAGACGCAGAAATACATAGAGGAAATGCGATCCGAGGGAATAACGGAAATAATAAGGTACGGGGCGGCATTCTGCGGCAAGGATGCGAAAGTCATTCGCAAAAGCGAATGATTTCTCAATTAGCAGTTAGTAATTAAAAATTAGCAATTTAGGAATAATTAAAGAACTGAAAATTTCTTGTAAATTTTCAAAAAAAAGGTAAAATTTAAGTAGATTTTTGAAAAATTAAAAAAATATGGCAAAAATAAAAAAATGAAAATTTTGCCTTGAATTTTAAAAATTAAAAAAACAGTGCAAAAAAACAAAAAATTGATTTTTTGTATGATTTTGAGGAAATGAATATGAGCAGGACATTTCTTATAACAGGCGGAGCGGGATTCATAGGCTCCAATTTCGTGCCTTATTTTTTGGAAAAGCACCCGGAATACAATGTGATAAACCTTGACAAGCTTACTTATGCAGGCAATCTGGAAAATCTGACGGAATGTGAGGACAATCCCAGGTACAGGTTCGTAAAGGGCGATATTTGTGACGAGGAGCTTGTGAACAGTCTTTTTGCGGAAAATGACATAATGGGTGTTATACACTTTGCGGCGGAAAGCCATGTTGACAATTCAATTACCGGGCCGCTGCCATTCATACAGACAAACCTTATGGGAACGTTTACATTGCTGGAGGCGGCAAGAAAGCATTGGATGACCGCTCCCGGACAGTTCAGGCCCGGATACGAGGGATGCCGGTTTCATCACATATCCACTGACGAGGTTTACGGTACTCTGGGAGCTACAGGTTTCTTTATGGAAACGACTCCGTATGCACCTAACAGCCCATATTCGGCAAGCAAGGCAGGGAGCGACTTCCTGGTAAGGGCATATCATCACACTTACGGAATGAACGTGACCACCACCAACTGCTCCAACAATTACGGCCCAAAGCAACATTCGGAAAAACTGATACCGACTATCATACGCAAGGCACTCGCATGGCAGCCAATTCCGATATACGGAGACGGAAAGAATGTGCGGGACTGGCTTTACGTCCTTGACCACTGCAAGGGAATTGACCTTGTATACCATACAGGCATAGCCGGTGAGACGTACAATATTGGCGGACGCAATGAAAGGGACAATCTTTACATAGTCAACACTATATGCGGAATAATGGACGAGCTTCGTCCTGCGGCAGGGAGGAAAAGCTATAAGGAGCTGATAACCTTTGTAAAGGACCGTGCCGGACATGACCGTCGTTATGCGATAGATGCTACCAAGATAGAGACAAAGCTCGGCTGGAAGGCCGAGGAGAGCTTTGAAACCGGCATAAGGAAAACCGTAGAGTGGTATATTAATCGCTGAAAATTAGGGAAATGCGGAAAAAATGCATTTTTTCCGCATTTCCAATTAGCAATGAGCAATTAGCAATTGCGGAAATTTCCTTGTGTCGTACATATTTGACAAAATAGTTGTTCGTAATTATGATTAGTACAAACCTAAAAAAACAGCCAATCGGAGTATTTGACTCCGGCATAGGCGGACTTACTTCCGTAAAGGAACTGATCAGGATATTGCCGTACGAGGATATTGTTTATTTTGGCGATACGGCAAGAGTTCCTTATGGATCAAGAAATGCCGAGACAATAATCACATTCGCGCAACAGGATTTGAAATTCCTGCTTTCAAAGAATGTAAAGGCCGTACTTGTTGCCTGCGGAACTGCCAGTGCTACATCTCTTCCTGTATTGAAGAAGATGACGGATATTCCTGTAGTTGGCGTAATAGATCCTGCCTCGGAAACAGCCGTAAATGGGACTATAAACAATAAAATCGCCGTACTTGCCACACAGGCCAGCATAAACAGCCACGCATATCTGAGAAAGATAACGGAAATAGGCAAGAATACAGGCCGTAATTTTGACGTTATGGAAAAAGCCTGCCATTTGTTTGTTCCCCTTGTTGAAAACGGCTTTACGGACAAGGATCACCCGATTGTAAAGGCAGTCATAAATGAATATCTGAATGAGGTTGTTGAATTTGGTGCTGACACCGTCATATTGGGCTGTACCCATTATCCATTGTTGAAAGATGCCATTCAGAACTACATACCTGATATAAGAATTGTGGAAGCTGGCAAGGAAGCCGCCAAATCCCTGGCCTCGCAGCTTGATGAGAGCGTGAGGAACGATTGTGGCGGCAAAAGGGAGTACTACGTTTCAGAAATGACAAGTTCCTTTCAGGAAACCTGTGAAATGTTTGTAGGTGAAAAGGTACTACAGACTCCGCATCTTGTTCATCTGGGATAGGTATTTACTGCTATTCCCCATATCCTTCCGGATTGTTTTTCTGCCAGTTCCAGCTGTCCCGGCACATTTCCTCAATGCCGAACTGTGCCTTCCAGCCCAATTCCCTTTCCGCCTTTGACGGGTCTGAATAGTATGAGGCCAGATCGCCGGGGCGGCGGCCATCAATGACGTACGGTATTTTTACGCCACTGGCCTTTTCAAAGGCATGTACTATTTCCAGGACGCTGTATCCTTTTCCTGTGCCGAGATTGTAAACGGCAACGCCGCATTTGTTTTCTATTGCCTGAAGTGCCTTGACATGTCCTCTTGCAAGGTCTACGACGTGAATATAATCACGCACACCAGTACCATCAGGCGTAGGATAGTCATTGCCGAAAACATGTAGCTTTTCAAGCCTGCCTACGGCAACCTGCGTTATATAAGGCATCAGATTGTTTGGTATTCCACTGGGATTTTCTCCCATAAGGCCTGAAGGATGCGCCCCTATCGGGTTGAAGTATCTCAGCAGTACCACGTTCCAGGGATTTTTGTCCTTGTTCTGTATGTCCGCCGTATGCAGGTCGGAAAGTATCTGTTCCTGCATCCACTTCGTCCAGCCGTAAGGATTGGAGCAAATACCTTTCGGACATTGTTCCGTAATAGGTATCTGACTAGGCTCTCCGTAAACCGTAGACGATGAACTGAAAATTATATTCTTGCATCCATTCCTCACCAGTGCCTTTGCCAGCGAAAGAGTGCCATAAATGTTGTTTTCATAATATTCAAGCGGCTTTGATACGGATTCCCCTACGGCCTTGAATCCTGCGAAATGTATGCAGGATTCCGCCCCATGTCGCTTCAGGATCGTATCCATTTTATCAAAATCCCTTATGTCGGCCTCGTAGAAGATTAACTTTTTGCCGGAAATGCGTTCTGCCCGGTCAATGGCCTTTCTGCTGGCATTTGCCAGATTGTCAACAGCAATCACATTATGCCCAGCCGCCAGAAGCTCCACTATGGTATGTGAGCCGATAAATCCAGCTCCGCCTGTCACAAGAATATCCATTTCATTTCCTCGCAAAAAAACAAAATTATACAATAATATTATAGAATTTTTGTATTAAGGATTTGTAATTTATGAGCAAGACAAGAATAGATCTGAATGGCAAGACCATACTGGTGACTGGATCTCCAGGATTTGTTGGGGCAAATCTAGTAATTCGTCTCTTGTCCCAGATGAATGGCGGCATGATCATTTCCGTAGACAATATGAATGATTACTACGATCCGTCGCTAAAGGAATACCGTCTTGATCTGGTGAACAGGGCGGCGGAGAGGTCAAAGGCCGGGCATAAGTTCATCAAGGGATCTATTGCGGACAAAGGTCTGATAAATAGGATTTTTGAGGAATACAGGCCTTCCGTGGTTGTAAATCTCGCGGCGCAGGCCGGGGTAAGGTACTCAATAGATCACCCCGACGTATACATTGAGGCAAACCTGATAGGTTTTTACAATATTCTTGAAGCATGTCGGCATTATCCGGTTGAACATCTTGTTTATGCGTCAAGCTCGTCTGTATACGGTGGCAACAAGAAAGTCCCTTTCAGCACAGATGACAAGACGGACAGTCCTGTCTCGCTTTATGCCGCTACAAAGAAAGGCAATGAGCTGCTTGCCCATGCTTATGCGAAACTTTATGACATTCCTATGACGGGATTGCGTTTTTTCACGGTTTACGGACCTGCTGGCAGACCGGATATGTTCTATTTCTCGGCGGCACAAAAACTTTGTCGTGGTGAGAAGATAAGGATTTTCAACTATGGCGATATGAAACGAGATTTCACATACATAGACGACATCGTGGAAGGCGTTGTCCGTGTCATGCAGGGATCGCCGGAAAGAAAAAAGGATTCCGACGGTCTGCCCGTTCCTCCCTGTTCTGTTTACAACATAGGCGGGGGACAGCCGGAGAATCTTCTTGACTATGTTGAGGTACTTCAGCAGGAGCTTGTAAGGGCTGGCGTCCTTCCGGAAGATTATGATTTTGCCGCTCATCGGGAACTTGTCGGAATGCAGCCTGGCGACGTGAAAATTACCTATGCGGATTCCGTCTCACTTGAACGTGATTATGGATTTACGCCGAAAATCGGAATAAGGGAAGGCCTTCGAAACTTCTGCGAATGGTATAGGGAATATTACAAAAACTGACAAGATTGTTGGCGTATTGATATTTTTTTGATATAATTTAATGTACCTTTGATCCGGATTGCGTTGGAAGCCCGGATTGTCGTAATGAAGGGGGCGAACAGGTTCGACGTTAGTCAGTGTCGGCAGTTCAGCAGGCCATGGTTGGCAAGGCCATGTAAAACAGTGCCAAAAAAATAAAAGCCAACTCCAACGAGTTAGCCTGGGCACACGCTTAAGTGAGCCTCGCTGTCGGACGGATTTCCGTGCCGTCTGTTCAGTGTTAACCTACGGAATGCTGTCCCGCAGCCCGCGTTTCGTGGCGGCAGGGCCTAAGACAATACGGAACATGTCTGGCCATTGGTGTCCCGTCCTTATGCCAGGCGAGATCTATCCGGGGCTAAGCCTGTAGCGGTTCTGTCGTGCGGCTGGCGGACCCGGGTGCGAATCCCGGCGCCTCCAAAAAAGCGGTCTTTGGGCCGCTTTTTTTATAACTTTTACACTGGAAAAGGAGAAAGCAATGAAATACGAATATCAGCCTCAGGATGTATGTTCCCAGCTTATCACATTTGATCTGGAAGGGAATGTTGTAAGAAACATCAGGTTTTTCGGCGGCTGCAATGGCAATCTGAAAGCAATATCCAAGCTGACCGACGGAATGACCGTAGAGGAAATTGAAGCCAAGCTGAAAGGCAATACCTGCGGAAACAATTACACGTCATGTGCGGATCAGTTCGCCAGGGCGGTAAGACAGGCATACGAAGAAAGCAAGAAATAATTTTTTATATAAAAATCGCATTTTCTGTTTTTTTATGAAAAATTGGAAATGTCTGTTTTTTATATCATTTTTTCAAAAATGAAATATTTTTATTGATTTTGAAAAAAGTGTTTTTTTTCGTTGAAATTTCAAAAACGACAATTTTAAGGCGTTTTTTTCAAAATTGATATTTTTATTGAAAATATGAACAACTATATCGGCGTGGACAGGGGTGGCACACTTACACGGGTTGCCATGCTTGACAGTTCCCTGAAACTGACAAATAGTGCCTCATTTGCCACGGAAGAGGATTTGCAGTCATTTGCCGTAAGGCTTTTTTCTGTATTACAGGACTGGAACGCCGTAAATGCCCCGATGGTTATTGCCAGCAGGGGGGCGTTCAGCCGTGCGGTTGTCCGTGATGGAATTGCCAATGCGGTCATGTCTGCGACAGACGGCAAGGTGAATCTGAAAGCGGTAATTTCCGATGCGGAGGCCGCCCATTATGCCGCATTCGGCGGAGAGGCCGGAATACTGCTAATATCCGGAACAGGTTCGGTGGCATTTTCCGGCAAATATGGGCATTACGCAATGCACGGCGGAAGCAATCCTGTTGACGGGGATCCCGGATCAGGACGCTGGCTGGGGCGACAATGGCTTGTTTACAAGGGACTGTTGCGTTCCAGCGAGGAAATGGATCATTCCGAGAGTGCGTCCTATGCCAAAATGCTGCTTGAAAGGGCCGAAAATGCCAATTCTGACAATCCCGACGATGTTTTCTGCCGAGAAACCGCAAGAAAGGGTGCGGAGCATTTGTCCTCGCTCGTCAGAATGGCTGCCGTATCGGACAGACATACCGTTCAAGGCGGATTTGTCTATGCGGCTTATCAGGGTGGCACAATGCAGAGCGTCTTTTACAGGAATCTGCTGTCAAAAACGTACAAGAATATGTACAGGACGGAGCTGATCCTTTTCCCGCTTCCAATGCAGGCAGGCGAGGCCGCGGCAATGCTGGCAGCGAGGTTGTAAGTTGGAAATTAGCAGTTAGGAGTTAGTAGTGAGTAGTTGAGGAAATTTCCTTATCTCGTCATTGCGAGGAGCATTAGCGACGAAGTAATCTTTTGTTATATAAAAAATCAGAGTTTCCCGAATCAGATTGCTTCGCTACCGCTCGCAATGACATATCACATTTTTTGTTATCAATATAAATTATGAAAGAAACAGAAATATTGTTGCAGGCTATGCGTGAATGTGGTGCGATTCTGACGGAAAAATTCCGTCATGTTGATTACGCTCTTAAAGGTCGTGCGAATCTGGTGACAGAGGCGGATACGGCATCGCAAAAAAGGGCCTTTGACATAATACATTCCACATTCCCGAATGACAAGTTCATAGCGGAAGAGGAAATGCCAGAGGAGTTTCTCGCAGGAAAGAAAGGCTCTGACAATGTGGAAAATGGCCGTATATGGATAATTGATCCATTGGATGGTACTACGAATTATGCCCACGGATTTCCACAGGCGGCAATATCAATAGGGTTTGCCGAGGGCGGAAAGGTGCGTACCGCTGGTGTTTTCAATCCGATGATGAATGAGATGTATACCGCCGAGGAAGGCAAAGGAGCGTATCTCAATGGCAAAAGAATATCCGTGTCAAAAACCCCGTTCGTGGAAAAATCGCTTCTTGTGACAGGATTCGCATACGACAGGGCGGAAAAGGCGGATTATTATGTCCGTTTCTTCAAGGAATTTATGAAAATATCCCACGACGTGAGACGGCTGGGTGCGGCCTCATTGGATATGTGCTGGCTCGCCGCAGGCCGCACGGACGGCTATTGGGAATTTAATCTTAAACCCTGGGACGTTGCCGCCGGATGGCTGATACTTGAAGAGGCCGGCGGCAAGGCAACCTGTTTTGACGGCAGTCCCTGGCATGTAGGCTGGAAACTCGGCAGCCAGACCCTCGCAACAAACGGCCTTATTCACGACGAGATGATAAGGGAAATTGCGAAATGCATTTAAAATGAGCAATTAGCAGTTAGCAGTGAGCAATTAGCAATTGAGGTAAATTCCCTTATCTCGTCATTGCGAGGAGAAATAGCGACGAAGCAATCTATACAAGTGTTTCCCAAAGCGGATTTACCGAATCAGATTGCTTCACTACCGTTCGCAATGACGTATCAAACGTGAAACATTGACTTTATTTTCGTTTTCAATTAACAATTGATGAAAGTATTTTATTTTTTGATTTGTGTGCTTTTTCCGGCGGCAGTATCCATACTGTGCGGATTCGCCATGGAATCTTCATACAGGCATAATGTATTGAACAAGACGGCCATTGAAGGAAACGCTCATTATATGGACGCATTCCCAGCAATGGCCGCGATTTATCTTTTTTTGTTGATATTGGGCGGCCTGATAATGTATTTCCACCGCCCACTTTATCCTTTTTTTGCAATATCTGCCGTATTGGCTGCCCTTGTTTTCATCGCATTTAAATGCCTTGGCAGATAGTGCAAGCTCTTCTTATAGCGGGTTTATCCTTCTGTCCGGACCGGTTATTTTCAACAAGCCGTCCTTGAACATTACACCATCACGGAATGCGACGAGATACTTGCGTATCTGCAATAACCAGGTGTTCCAGTCATGTGGCCATTCCTCGCCCCACGGATCGTACCATACGGTTATATTGTGCTTCCACAGGGCTTCGGCGAGCTCCCAGGCCTGATCATTCCAGGCCTCCCACGCTCCACGGCCATGCGTTATTACATAATAACTGTCCCGCAGCTTTTCAAGCAGTTCGCCTTCCGGCATATTCTTCATGTATACAGAGGGGGAATTGAAATAAATGCCGTCGTCAAAATAATTATCCATTTCGCGGCTCATCGCGTATACGCCGCTAAGGCATATAGCACTGTCAAAATAATCCGGGTGCTTTAATGAGATGTTTGCGGAATGGAATGCCCCGAAGGAGCAGCCAGTGGCAACGAATTTCTCCGTTATGCCGTAATTCTCACGCAAAAACGGAGTCACGTCGTGCATTATGCAGTCTTCGTAATCAGCCTGTCGGCGGCCTATCCACTCATCCCTTACAGGCTTGTACCAGGATTCCTCGTCGCGTCCATCAACGGCTATGACTATTATCTCTCCATTTTCAATAAAATCCGCGATGGCATCTATCATGCCATGATCCTCGTAGTCCCAAAACCTGCCGCAGCTGGTTGGAAAAACCATAACGGGCTTGCCGGAATGGCCGTAAACCTTGAATTCAAAATCCTCATTCAGGGCCTTGCTGTAAATTTTGTGATAATTTATTTCCATATAGATAATTTTATAAAAAAAACTGTTCAAGTGTAATGGGTGAACATTCCATAAAAATAATATAATATAAATTGGCATATTATGTGCCGAAATTTCATTGCGAGGCCTGTCTTATGAACACTTTGATTGTCCCATGTGCCGGAAAATCCGGGCGTTTTCCTGGAATGAAACCAAAATGGATGCTTACGCACCCCGACGGAAAACTTATGTCAATGAAAGCCATAGAGGGCTTGCCGCAGGGCATTTTCAGCCGCATAATTATAACCTATGTCAAACCGCATGACGAGGGTTATGACGCTGGATTCATATTGCGTCAGGCATTCAAGGACAATACAAAAGTGGAATTCTGTATGCTGGACGATTTCACGTCGTCCGCCTGCGAAACCGTATATCAGACAATACAGAAAATGAACGTGTCAGGCCCGTTCATGGTAAAGGATTCTGACAATTTCGTAAAGGCGGACTATCCGGAGACACTGGGCAATTCCGTATCAGGCTGGAACATCAAGCAGCACCCGGAGGTGGCACGTCTGCCGGAAAAGAGCTTTCTCGTATTGAATGACGATGGCACTCTTAAGCATATAGAGGAGAAGAACGTAATTTCAAACACAATATGTATAGGCGTTTATACCTTTGCAAGTACGGAAATTTTCTGCAATGCCTATAATGAGATCATGTCGGCACGAGGAGAGGACGCAAGGGAGCTGTATATTTCGCATCTTATCTCGCATCTTCTTGAAAAAGGTGTGAATTTTAATTGCATAATGGCCAGGGAATACGAGGACTGGGGTACAATATCCGAATGGCGTGCCATGCAGGCAAGATTCCGCAGCTATTATGTGGACGTGGATGGTGTACTGATAAGGAACTGTGGCAAATACGGCAGGACAAACTGGTACAACAACAAGGAGGTTCTCGCCGAGAATTTTGCGGTATTGCGGGATTTGCAGTCAAAGGGAGCACAGATAATAATAACCACAAGCCGCACGGAGGAATGTAGGCCAGCCTTGGAGCATATACTGCACGAACAGGGAATAAGGCCTCATGCGATAATAATGGGTATAAACCATGCCGCCAGGGTGATGGTAAACGATTTTGCCCCTACGAATCCCTATCCGTCAGCAATAGCCGTCACATTTCCAAGAAACGGCAACCTGAAGGAATACTTAGGGTAATTAGCAATTAGTAGTGAGCAGTTAGCAATTAGCAATGAGCAATTTTGGAAGTTCTTTAAATCGTCATTGCGAGGAGAAGTAGCGACGAAGCAATCTTTTGTTGCATAAAAAATCAGAATTTCCCGAATCAGATTGCTTCGCTACCGCTCGCAATGACGTATAAAACGTGAAACATTGTCTTTATCAGTGTTTCCTTAGCAGTTAGCAATTGTGGAAAATGTCTTTAAATGTATTGCAGTTGTATATACAATATAATGACAATGTATGTACAATGTCATTACAACAAATGGCTCTGTTAAAGTGAAAGATATTGATGCGATATGTTTATCAAATATATAATAAGAATTTTTTATGAAGAAATATAGGAATTACATTTTTGATTTTGACGGAACATTGGCACATACCTCGCCGGAAATTCTTTATTGCCTCAAACAGGCTTTCGGACAGTCAGGTATCATAATAGACGATTCAGAATTGTCAGACAGACTTATAGGCCCGACAATGGCACGGATAATAGAAATGCTGCGTCCTGAACTTCCTGCGGAAAAGACAACCGAGGTTGGCAAAAATTTCAGGAATATCTATGACAACAGTTCCGCAGGCCTTACAAAACCTTATCCCAACATTATGGACAAGCTGATCTCCTTGAAAAATGACGGCTGCAGACTGTTTATCGCGACGAACAAGGCAAAGAAGGCAGTTTTCCGTCTTGTCAGGGAGCTGGATATGGATTTTTTTGACGATATTTACACCGTGGATCGCTATGAAAAGCCTAGCAGCAAGACTGAACTTGTGTCATTCTGCGTTAGTGAACATTCCCTTGACAGGAATGAAACAATAATGGTCGGGGACAATCCCGGTGATATAAAGGCCGGCAATTCCTGCGGAATAGACACCGCCGCCGTCCTTTGGGGCTATGCCTCCGACGAGGTCAGGGAAAAAATTCGGTCCGAGGCAACCTGTTCAATAAATAGCATAACGGAATTGCCATAATTCAAATGGAGAAGAAAAATATGAAGGTTCTTATTCTTGCTGGTGGACTGGGTTCACGTCTTAGCGAGGAAACCGTACTCAAACCAAAACCAATGGTTGAGATAGGCGGTTATCCGATAATCTGGCACATAATGAAGATTTATTCCCATTATGGATTCAACGAGTTCGTGATACTGTCGGGGTACAAGTCCCATGTCATAAAGGATTATTTCGTAAATTACTATCAGCAGTATTCCGACATAACGGTTGACATGGCCGCCAATACCGTGCAGGTGCATAAGATACGGCAGGAACCCTGGAAGGTAACAATACTGTACACAGGGCAGAAAACAATGACCGGAGGCCGCATAAAACGCGCACAGGAATACGTCGGGAATGAGCCTTTCATGCTTACTTATGGCGACGGAGTGGGAAATGTTGACATTCCCGCCCTGCTTGACGCACACGAGAAAAGCGGCAAATATATAACAATGACAGCCGTTCAGCCGTCGGGAAGATTCGGTGCGTTGTTTCTGGATAAGGATGACATAACCGTCACTTCCTTTATGGAGAAACCGCACGGCGACGGGGCATGGATAAACGGAGGATTCTTCGTCTGTCAGCCGGAGGTTTTTGATTACATTGACGACATAGACAAGACCATTTTTGAAAGAGAGCCTCTTGAAAGACTGGCCGCGGAGCGTCAGCTGAACGCCTACAAGCATAGGGGATTCTGGCAGCCTATGGATACATTGCGGGACAAGATGCAGCTGAATGAGATGTGGCTTGCCGAAAAAGCCCCGTGGAAGATTTGGGAATGATGGAAACACGGAAATTTTTTTTCCGTGTTTCAAGTTAGGAGTTAGTAGTGAGTAGTTGGGAGTTGAGGAAATACCTTATATCGTCATTGCGAACGGTAGTGAAGCAATCTGATTCGGGAACTCTGCTTTTGAAAAATATTTGTATAGATTGCTTCTCCATTTCATTCCTCGCAATGACGCATAAAAAATAGAAATTTGTCTCAATATTGCTGAAAATTGATTAAGTGATTATGTTCAAAAACATTTACAAAGACAGAAAGGTTCTGATTACAGGGCATACAGGATTCAAGGGCAGCTGGCTTTCAGCCTGGCTAAATATTCTCGGAGCGGAAGTATGCGGATATTCCCTGCCGCCGGAAACAGAGCCTTCCCTGTTCAAGATTGCCAATATAGCGGACGGAATGAAAAGCATTTCCGGCAATATTCTTGACTGCGACACGCTGGAAAAGGCATTTGCGGATTTTCGTCCGGAAATCGTGTTCCATCTTGCGGCACAGCCCCTTGTTCGGCTTTCATACGAGAAACCGGTACTGACATATCAGACAAATGTAATAGGAACACTGAATGTGCTTGAAGCGGCGAGAAAAACCGATTCCGTAAAGGCTTTTGTGAATATAACCACGGACAAATGCTATGAGAACCGTGAAATACGGCACGGCTACCGTGAAGATGAGCCAATGGGCGGATATGACATGTATTCCTCGTCAAAAGGCTGCGTTGAAATAATGTCATCATCTTACCGCCGCTCATTCCTGCAGGACGTAGGATATGCGATGGCCACGGCGAGGGCAGGAAATGTCATAGGCGGTGGCGACTGGGCGGCGGACAGGATAGTTCCAGACTGCGTTCGCAGCATAGAGGCCGGAATCCCGATAGAGATACGCAGTCCAAACGCGATAAGGCCGTGGCAGCACGTCCTGGAGCCGCTTTCGGGTTATCTATTGTTGGGACAGAAACTGCTTGAAAGTGGCAGCAAATACGCCGAGGGCTTCAATTTCGGCCCGGAAAATGACGGCGAGCTTACCGTCGGAGAGGTTGCCGGGCAGATAATACGGGAATACGGAAAAGGCACTATAAAAATACATAGAAAGGACAATCTGCACGAGGCAAATCTGCTAATGCTGGATATAACAAAGGCAAAGACCGTGCTAGGCTGGAAGCCGGCATATACAGCCAAAGAGGCAATAAGCAGAACCGCAGAATGGTACAAGAAATTTTACGCCGGAGCAGACGCGAAGGAACTTACAGAAAGGCAGATAAGGGAATATGTGATTCAATTGGCAATGATCAATGGGTAATTAGCAATTTTGGAAATTCTTTTATATTCTGCTCACCTTTCTGAATTTCCATTATTTTTTGCTGAAAATACAAAATAATCCCTGTTTTTCCATTTTTGTCCGGCATTTATTATATAATATATTAGTATGGGCATTGTCATAATACATGACTTATGACAAGGCCAAAAATAAATTTGATAATTAGCAGAAAAGTGTTTTAAAATGAAGAATTTGATTGAAGACAGAAAAAGTTCAATTCCTATCAGTGAGTTGAACGAAATGGCCAGAAACAATTTAAAATGGCTTATTGACTTTTCAGAAACGAAATACAACGACGAGATACACGTCATAGCAAATGACATAGTGTATGACAGGAAGCCATTTGTACTTCTTGCAGGACCGTCATCTTCTGGCAAGACAACCACATCCTATAAGATTTCCGAAGAGCTGGCAAAACGTGGCAAGCAGAGCATTTACATGTCCCTTGACGATTTTTTTATAAACAGGGAGAATACTCCAAAATTGCCAGATGGACAATATGATTTTGAGAATTTCAAAATACTGGATCTGGACGCTTTCTACAAATGCATAGATGACCTTATAAACAAGCATGAGACGGAACTGCCTATATTTGACTTTGTCACCGGCAGACGCAAAAAGGAAACCAGGCATCTGAGAATAACGAAGGATCATGTGATAATAATTGAGGGAATACATGCCCTCAATCCGGAACTTATAGGAACGAACACGGATTTCTTCTACAAGATATACATCTGTGTATATACGGATTTCATAATCAACAAGCAAAGCAAGATACCGGCCAAGCTGCTGCGTTTCATGCGTAGAATGATAAGGGATATTCAGACACGAGGGTCTTCAATAGAGCATACGATAAATATGTGGAACAATGTCTGTGCCGGGGAGGAAAAGTTTATAAAGCCTTACCGTGAGACCGCGCATCACATGTTTGACACCACTCATCCGTATGAGCTGCTTCTTTACAGCCAGTATCTTACACCTCTTCTTGAAAAGAATCAGCATCTGGCTTATGCCAAGGAACTGTATGAGAAGCTGCAATTCTGCGACAAATTGAAGCAGGACTGCATTCCGGAAAACTCCCTTCTGTGGGAGTTTATAGTCAAAGGAGTGGATATAGAGAAGCTGTATTAGGGAAACGCATAGTTTCCATTTGGCAGTTAGCAATTAGCAATTGAGGAAGTTTTCATTATCTCGTCATTGCGAGAGATAGCGAATCAATCTAGATCAGGAACTACTTTTTTATAAGAAAATATCTATGGCCAAACAGAACATATCCCGTATTTTTCAGAACAAGCTGCTTGCCTGCGTATGCGTCGGCTTTGTAATAACAATATCCTTCCTTTGGATAATGCAGACGCAAATGCTAAAGGAATCATCAATTGCCATGCTGCGTCTCAACATAGATGACGTAAGGAATGAGATAAGGGATGCTTCTGACAACAATATGCGTGATCTCACACGCATGATAGCGGGCCGCATAGACAGCGTGCCTGTTGTTTCTGAGAAATTCCTAAAGGAACTGGCATTGCAATATGATGTTGCCGAGATAAATGTGATAAACAGAAAAGGCAAGATATACCAGACCACTGACAATCGTTTTATGGGTTATTCAATGGATTATGGCCGCCAGTCTGCGGAATTTCTTGTCTTGCTGGACGGAAAGACGGAGGATTATGTTCAGAGCTATCAGCCTATTTCCTACGACAAGAGCGTATTCCGCAAATATGCCGGATCTGTACTAAGATCAGGTGGCTTTGTGGAAGTGGGGTATGATGCCGAGCATTTTCAGCGCGACATACACAGCAGGCTTAAGGATGCCGTACGCAACAGACGCATTGGTACAAATGGATCGCTCATTATAGCGGACAGGAATCTGAACATAGTCTCGGAATTGCGAAGCGAGTCAAGAAACAGCCTTTCCGGTCAGAATCTTGCTTCAAGCGGTCTTGAACTGGATGCTTCAAAAAACAGGGAGAATATTCCATTTGAAGGCGAGGTATATGGCAATGACTGTTATATACTTTATCAATCCGCCGAGGGATATTACATAATAGCCGTACTTCCAAAGGAAGAACTGAACCTGCAAAGGAACATGTCGGTCTTTGTGCTGGGTACAATGGAATTTCTTATTTTCTCCTTCCTTTTCTACATGATTTACCTTCTTTTGAAGAAGATTGTCGTTGACAACATACATAAGATAAATCTGGTCCTGGGCAAGATAAGCAAGGGAAATCTGGAAGAAATAGTAAATGTAAGGGACAATCTGGAATTTGATGCCCTTTCCAATGACATAAATTCCACAGTAAACACATTGAAGAAATACATAGCTGACGCATCCGCCCGCATAGACGCGGAGCTTTCATTTGCAAAATCCATACAACATTCCGCCCTGCCCTCCGTGTTTCCGCCATATCCGAATAGAAAGGATTTTGACATCTATGCGGAAATGTACACCGCCAAGGAAGTGGGGGGGGACTTTTACGATTTCTACTTCATAGGCAAGAACAGCATTGCCTTCATTATAGCGGACGTAAGCGGAAAGGGCATTCCTGCCGCAATGTTCATGATGACGGCCAAGACGCTTATAAAAAGCTACGCTGAAAGCGGAATGCCCATAGAGGAAGTTTTCAACAATGCGAATGCCACGCTTTGTGAAAACAATGAGACGGGAATGTTCGTCACCGCGTGGGCAGGGTTCGTAAACCTGGAAACTGGCGAAATAACCTATGTAAACGCCGGACACAATTCCCCAATTGTCGTACGGAAGAATGGCTCGGTGGAATATCTTAAGACAAGGCCAAATTTCGTGCTGGCAGGAATGGATGGGATAAAATACCGCAGTGCTACATTGTATATGAATCCCGGAGACCGTATCTTCCTGTATACCGACGGCGTGACCGAGGCGGTAAATGAGAATGGTGATTTCTTTGGCGAGACCAGGCTTATAGATACGATAAACGAAAATTCCGAATTGAACTTAAACGAGCTTTCCAATGCCGTCAGAAACAGGATATCGTCATTTGCCGGAAAGACCCCGCAGGCGGACGACATAACCACGCTCACGTTCCAGTACAACGGTGCGGACAAGATTGAGGACTGACAAGAAGCCTGCCTTCAGGATTGCCAATCAATATTTTCCGTTTTATGTAATGACATTGTGCGTACATTGTCATTACATTGTATATACAATGACAATACATTTGAATACGTTTTCCATAATTGCTCATTGCTAACTGCTAATTGCTAATTGCTCATTGAAAAAGCAGAAAAAGCATTTTTCTGCTTTTCCGCCTGTGTCTTTTAATCTATTTTTCAAAATTATATAATATATATCGTTATGAAAGAAAATGAAGGCCCACTTATTTCCGTAGTCATTCCGGTTTACAATGTGGAAAACTATGTACGCAAGACCCTGGATTCCGTCTTTGCCCAGACATATAAGAACATAGAGGTTATATGTGTAAATGACGGTTCAACTGACAATTCCCTTGCGGTGTTGCAGGACTATGCGAAGACACACAAGATCACAATCATAGATCAGCAGAACGGTGGCCTTTCCCATGCCCGCAATGAGGGATTCAAGCTGGTAAAGGGAGAATGGGTTTCCTTTCTTGACAGTGATGACTACATTGCCCCGGATCTTTATGAGAAATATGTAAAGGCAATAAATCCTGACATAGACCTTTTGTGCTGCTGGATTCAGTGCGTACAGGAGGAAAAATCAACAGAGCCTATACCGTGGTTTGACCATTATTCAAAAATTCTAAGTACAAACTGTGCCGGTATCAAGCCATGCGACACGCATTATGCCCGCGAGGCAAAGGATCAGGTCGGGAACAAGCTGTACCGCAGCAGCATAATAAGGGATAATGCCATAGATTTCCCGAAAGGGCTTTTCTCGCAGGATACGGCTTTTCATTGGAAATATATAGCATTCTGCCGCAACATATACTTTGTTCCCAGCAAGGATTTTTTCTATCTTCTGCGTAGCAATACTATAACGTGGAATATGTACAAACGCCGGGACAGGGCCGGTCATACAATTGCCGTAGCAAAGGATATATGCTATTTCTACAAGGACAAGGGTCTGGTACAAAAACATCAGAAAAGACTTGCCGATCTTTTCCGTGTTCTGTTTTCACTGGAGCTTCAACGCAGCGAGCCTGAAAATTATGATTCCCTTTTTAAGCAGGCATCGGAGATAATAGACAGGACCGGATTCACATCCCTTACTTACTATCTAAAGGCGATAAAGGAAGGGAATATTGACAAGCTGCGAAAAGGCCCCGTATGGAAGCGGATCCTGCGTGCGGTTAAGAAATTGTTTTCACGCTGATTTTATTCATATTACAGAGATGTTCCTATGAAGAAGATATTTTTTTTGCTGGCCTCTATTTTTTTGGTTTATGGCTGTGCGATACAGAACATTGTCAAAAGCAGCTCCGAATTGGATGACGCTGAAATGCAGCGGCAGATTTCTGATTACATGGTAAGCCTTCAGGATTTCAAGGATTATGTGCTGCACAACGGGGATCTTCTGGAGGTCCGCATTTACGAGGAAGGGGAAATGGATCGCACATTGCGCATTTCTTCCAAAGGGATTATATGTCTCCCAATGATAGGAGATATGGAGCTTGCCGGGCTTACCGTGGCTGATGCGGAGAAGAAAATATCCGACAGGCTGCGGCATTACATGAACTATCCTTCCGTTTCCATACTTGTAAAGGAATATTCCAACAAGAACGTGTATGTGCTTGGACAGGTAAGGCTGCCTTCCGCTGTGCCAATTACTCCGGGCAAGGCTCTTACATTGCTTGAAGCCATAGCGTCTGCCGGGGGATTTACCGATGTGGCGGCCTCCGGAAGGGTCAGAGTGTTGCGTATGGAGGATGGAATACAGAAATCCATCAAGATAGATGTTACCCAGATTACCAAGAAGGGAAACAAGTTCCTGGATATGGTATTGCAGCCGGGTGATGTCGTGTTTGTTCCGCAGAGCTACTTTTGATTCAGGTTCATTATGGGAAAGACTAGAAACATAAACGAGGAAACCATAGAGTTTTACATTTTCTTCAGGGCTGTCTCAAAACATATACTGATGATTGCCATGTCAGTCTTTATAGGGTTTGCCGTGGCCTTTATTGCAAACAAGGTAATGCCCGTAAAGTACAAGGCATCAGTCCTTATGCTTATTGACAGGGAAAACACCGGCAAGATGGAGCAGTTTTCCTTAAACAACATATCCGCCTGGTACACGAACGAGGAGTATTATCGCACACAGTACAAGCTGTTTGAATCAAGGACATTCCTGGAGGCGGCCTACAAGGAGCTTGAACTTGACAAGAATCCTGAATTCGCAGGTGGATGGCAAAGGCTGGCCGGGGCGATCTCAATAAAGCCAATTGCACGTTCCAGAATGGTGAATGTGGAGGTTTCGGCAAAAAATCCGCAGCTTGCTGCCGACATAGCCAATTCAGTTGCCCGTGTCTATCTGGCACAAAACATAGAAAACCGTTTCTTCATGGCCAGGGAGGTTGTCGCAGCCCTTGAAAGCAAGGAAAAGAGCAGGGCGGAGCAGGAGATCCTTGATTCCCTGCCACAAATAGTCAACAGCGACATAATAAAATACCTCAAACGTGAGGAAGCCAACATAAAAATCAATTATGAGAAGCTGCTAGGCAAGTATACCGTTCATCACCCTGATGTCATTTCCGTGGCAAGACAGCTTCGCGCGATACAGATAATAATAGAGAGGGAGAAGAAAAGGATCATACAGAGTATAAAATTGCAGCTGTCAGGTCAATTTGCGGCAAACAATGTCAGGATTATAGACGAGGCCATAGTGCCACGCAGACCTTACAGTCCACGCAACTCCCTGAATATGCTGATTGGAGTTGTCACAGGTTTTGTGATAGGCATAATACTTGCCCTTTTTGTTGAGTTCCTTGATCGCACAATAAAGGATGCCAGCGACATAGATGACAAGCTCAGACTGAAATTCCTTGGCCCAATTGCCAGGATAAACCAGATCATTACATTGGCGGATTACCATTCCATTTTTGATGGGGGAAATACAATACTTGCCGAGAATATAAGCAATGTTCAGACAATGCTTGGCTTTGCCATGAAGGCAAGGCATATCAACTCGTTTATAATAACAAGTACCGTTGCTGGTGAGGGAAAGAGCTTTGTTGCCGCAAACCTTGCCAGATCCTTGGCACAGTCAGGAAAAAAAGTCCTGCTTATAGACGGGGACATTCGTGAAGGCTGTCAGCATGAGATTTTCGGTCTTTCAGGTGAGAAAGGACTAAATGATTATCTCGCAGGAGAAGAGGAGGATCTTCATTCCCTAATTCAAGATACAGACGTGAAGGAACTTTCCCTGCTGCCTGCTGGAAAAAGCCGTCCGAATATTGCCAAGCTGCTTAATTCCGAGAAACTTAAAAAGATAACGGAAAATCTGAAATACGACGTGATAATCGCTGACTGTCCGGCAATCCTGCCTCTCTCGGATACGCTTTTGTGGGGGCAGGCAATAAGCGATGCCGTCTTGGTTGTCAAGCAGAGTTCAGTGCCAATAAATACCGCCGCATTTGCAATAGAAAGGCTGAAGCAATCCGATATTACGACTATCGGGGCGGTTATGAATTCCTGCAATGATTATCTTGGAATGAAGGCGTACAATTAAGTAAACGCAGAAAAGGTACTTTTCTGCGTTTACAATGAGCAATGAGCAATGAGCTCGGCCCTTATTTTCATTAGGATTTTGCCGAGACGGTTCTCCCCACGTTTCCTCTTAATGTCAAAACCCCATGTAGTATCTCCCCAGTCATTGCCCTCAACAAGCCTACTGTCCCCGGTTTCTATTAGTCTCTCTGCGAGTTCCGGGTTCTGCTGGAATTTTGCACGGACAATTTCCTCCATTATGCCAAATTTTACTCTTTCCCAGTCTCCACGCAGCTGTACATGACGGCCGCGTCTCTTTGCCATGCCAGGATCGTATTCCGTAAAAGGAAGTTGCTGTCTTTCAGAAAGGCATTTCTGTGCCTGGAACGCGGCCTCATTGTTCTTATATGTAAGGCCATTATATGTTATTTCAGCCTCAAAAAAATTGCTCAGGAAAAAATATTTCCCTCTAAATCTATCTATAACGCTATTTTCTGACATTGTTCCCCCTATTTTCAGATTCCGCCTTTTTCTTTTCCTTTCGGCGTTTTTCCTGCTGGGTTGCAAGATATTCATCTAATTCCTTATCAAATTCTATGTCGGCAAGGGTCTTAGGACGGTCAAGGTCAACAGTATAACAACCATCATAGTATATTGATGTTTCCTTTCTTAGTTTTTCTGCGTCTTTATCCATTTTCACCCTCTCTCTTTAATATGCAAATTGCCTTTTTTGCTATCAGTTTTGGGTTTGTACCAATTATTTTACAATTTTTGTATTTTCAAAAAAAGCTT
>R20__coassemble_771_pt1 | contig 21854 bp, 16 predicted proteins | sample R20__metabat2_high_PE_044 | metagenome-assembled genome bin R20 | reverse complement strand
TAATATTAAATCATTTTCTCGTCGTCTATACCAACAATTTTGCCTATTAAGCCGAAAAAAATGATATTTTCAAGGACACCATTGTCATTATCACTGCCGATCATGGACAGGAGCTCAATGAGACGCACAAGAACAGATGGGGGCATAATTCCGACTATTCGGACTGGCAGATGAAGGTCCCAATGCTTGTATATGTTCCAGGTATCAAGGGCAGGGAAATTGATTATGCCACCGCGCATTATGACATCGTTCCCACATTGATGCGAAGGGCATTTGGCTGTACAACGGATTCCTACGCATATTCAATGGGGCGGGATATGATAAACGGGTACGATGACGAAATCTATGGCGGAAAGGGCAGGCCGTACACGGTCATTGCCAATTATACCGCTAAAGCCGTAAAGGAGGGCGATTTTGTCTCGGAATTTAGCAATTACGGCACGATAAACCATTTTGACCGCAATGCCCAGCCTCAGAAACAGGGCGCAAGCCCTTCCGCGATAAAAAACGCCCTGAAGGATTTCGCCCGGTTTTATAAGTAAAAAAACTCCTCTAATTGCTAACTGCTCATTGGGAACACGGAAAAAATTTTTTCCGTGTTCCCTAATTTTCCTGCCTTTCCGGCATTTTCATTATGTATGCTATTATGAATGTGATCAGTGATAGCACTGTTGCCACTATGAACACGCTCTTGTAGCCGAAAGCCGCCCAAAGAATGCCTCCTAGAGCGGGAATTGTCATTGATACGGCATGATCCAGTGTCACGCCCAGGGACAGGCTTGGCGTTATGTCCGCCTTGTTTTCCGCAATCTTGTTCATATATGTTGTCCTGGCTATTCTCATGGAGAACATCAGGTTGTCAAGAATGTAAAGGCAGAAAAGCAGTGGCACGCAGGTGGAAAATACAAATCCCGCACAGATCAGAAGCAGTATTATGCCGTCCGCCATGAACATTACCCGTTCCCCAAAGCGGTCAACGACGATTCCGAAAATCTGCCGGAACTCGACACCCAGGAATGATGCGATAAGCAGAAGGATTGCCATTGTGTCCGGCTGCGTTCCATAAATTGTTACCAGCACCCATGGGGCGAATGTCATGAAAATCTGCTTTCTCGCCCCGGAAAGTATGTTCATCGCATAAAAAATGCCATACTTTTTTCGGAATACGAATTTTGAACCTTTAGGCACTACGTTCTCACCCTGTGCCTTCATCCGGCTGAATGTGAATGCCGCCATCAGGGCGCACAATCCTGCGGCAAGGAATACGATCTTGTAAAGCATGGGGGAGACTGTATATTTAGCGGCAAGCCATATTATGCCTGCGGACATTATCGTCGCAAGATTTGTCACGCCGCTTATCTGTCCCAGACGCCGTCCCTGTCCGCCCTTGCTGGCAAACCGCAGACCCATCACGCTTTCCACCGTCATGAATAGATGTGTTCCTATGCTCCACATAATCATTAGTACTACCATTAGTCCATAAGACGGTGGCAGCAAGGCGAGGCCAAGCAGTCCTATTCCTGCGAACACGCCTGTAAGCACTGCCCATTTCTCAACAGAAAGAAAAGCCAATGCTCCGGTCATAAATACAAGTGCGAAACCCGGAAATTCCCTGGGGAACTCCAGTATTCCACGCTGCTGGGAGGTAAGCCCCTGCACGTCATGCAGATAATTGTTGAAAGCCCCGGAAACAATGCCGGAATTTATGCCGAGGAACAGTACGCCGAGCAAAAACAGTTTCAGGGAAGGGTCCATTCCACGCCAATGTTCAATCAGTTTGTTCATAATTGAAAAAACTCCAAATGATCATCAAAAATAAAAAAGTGTCAGAAAAATTCAAAAAATAAAAAAAGAGAATTTTTTTGCAAAAATTGAAAAAATGAAATTTTTTGCAAGAATTTTTCAAATCAACTTAAATTTTACAATTTATGCCGTCTTGTTCCATATAAGACTTTAGTCCTAAAAAAAGAATAGTCCTTTTGACATTTAAAACAAACATCTGTTTGATATATAATTATAATCAGAGGCATTGTGCCTTGGAGAGTCTTTATGAACATGAATTATAGATTTCTTATTGTTTTGTCTTTTGCCGCCATGTTCCTTTTTCCGGCCTTTTCAAACGCACAGAATCAGGGAATGGGCGATAGGCCGGGAATTGTTTCCCCGAATGATGTTGCAAAGGACATTCAGACATACAATGATCAGAGAAAGGAGCTTGGCAAGGCACTTTTTTACAATTTCAACGAAATGTACAAGGAGTCATTCCCCAAGCTGAAGGAACTGACCCAGCAGGAAAACCCGGTTGCCGCATATTATTATGCCGAATGTCTTTACAATGGGTGGGGAACGTTTCCTCCGGACATCCCCAAGGCAAAGGCAATATGGGCACAGGTAATTGACAAGATAAGGGCAATGACCAGGGATGGTGATGGACTTGTCTCATATACAATGTATCAGGTATACAATAACGGATATGCCGTTCCAAAGGATGACCAGAGGGCAAGGCGTTTTCTAGAGTATTCAATAAACAAGGGATATGGTCTTGCCATATTTGACAAGGCAAGGAGGCAGGAGGAAGAAGGACTGTATGCGGATGCCATTGCTACATATCTTGAGGCGGCCAAAAAAGACAATCCGGAAGCCAATTTCAGGCTTGGATATATTTATGAGACAGGGGAAAGAGGCTTGCAACAGGATTACAAGCTGGCCCTTACCTACTATTCCAATGCGGCTGCCTACGGACACATAAAGGCCCAGGCCAATCTCGGAAATCTCTATTACAATGGTCTTGGAACAGAACAGAACTATCAGGAAGCGTTAAGTTTGTTCCAAAAGGCAGCGGAAAAGGAAAATCCTGCCGCAATGAACAACCTGGGTGTAATGTACCTGAAAGGAGAAGGTGGCCTTAGGGAAGATTCCAAAATCGCACTGGTTTATTTTATGAAGGCATCCCATCTGGGGGACGAGAATGCCCACAACAATCTTGGCAATATGTATTTCAATGGAATAGGTGTAAAGGAAGACAGGACAAAGGCCTTTTACTATTATCATCTGGCCGCCGCCAAGAAGAATCCGGAAGCCATGTACAAGGTCGCATATATGTTGGAAAATGGCATTGGGGTTCAGGCAAACAAAAACAGGGCGGATGCATGGTACAAGGCTCTTGAAAAGGAAGGATATGAGATAAGCGATTTCCAGTAAATTCCCATATCAGTTTTTTGTAGAATTATAAGTATTAGGACGCAGGTGGTATTGAAGATGATGCAATTGGAAGATCTTTTGGCACGTTTTAGGGAATATTCACAGCAGGACACAATGCTGATAGAATATGCCTGGGATTATGCCCAGAAAGCCCATGCGGGACAGAGACGCAAGTCTGGCGACGAGTATTTCAGTCATTGTGCGGCTGTAGCGGAAATACTTGTAAGTTTCAAGATGGATATTCCCACGATATGTGCGGGGCTTTTGCATGACGTCATAGAGGATACAAAGATCCCTGTAGAGGATTTCAAAAAGGAATTCGGTGATGAGATTTATGGCATAGTCGCCGGTGTGACAAAGATAGATTCAATAAATTTCTCGTCCAAGGATCTGGCACAGGTGGAGAACTGGCGCAAGATGGTCCTTGCAATGGCGGAGGATATACGCGTCATAATTGTAAAACTTGCGGACCGTCTGCACAATATGCGTACATTGCAGTTCCAGACCCCGGAAAAGCAGCTCAAAAAGGCCCAGGAGACTCTATCACTGTATGCCCCTCTTGCACAAAGGCTTGGAATATTCTCAATAAAGTCGGAATTGGAAGATCTTTCATTCAAGTATCTTCAGCCAAATGAATATTATGACCTGCTTGAAAAGGTACAGCAGAGATATACTCGTAGGGAGCCTCTTCTTGAGGAGTTCAAGGAGTCTCTGAACAGGCATCTTGAGGACACGAATATACCGCACAGGGTGCTTTCCAGGGCGAAGAACCTGTATTCCATTTACCGCAAGATGCAGATGCAGAACAAGCCTTTTGAGGAAATACAGGACACTCTCGCGGCAAGAATAATAACGGACAGCATTCTTAACTGCTATGCCCTTCTGGGACTTGTACATTCCCTTTTCAAGCCTGTCCCCGGCACTTTTACGGATTACATAGCAGTTCCAAAAAGAAACGGTTATCAGAGCCTTCACACTACCGTAATGGCATCTTCCGGCGAGATGGTTGAGATACAGATACGCACGGAAAAAATGCACTATACCAATGAATACGGAATTGCCGCACATTGGCGTTATAAGCTGGGCGAGAAAGCTCCTGACGAGCATCTGAATGAAAAGCTCAACTGGCTACGGGAATGGATAGAAAAACAGCAGAATCTTAGCAATGACGAGTTCCTTGACGAGTTCAAGGGAGACTTGGAAATGCAGCAGATCTTCGTGTTCACTCCGAGAGGACAGGTAAAGCCACTGGTAATCGGGGCTACGCCGATAGACTTTGCATACAGCATTCATACTGACATAGGCAATACATGTACGGGTGCCAGGGTGAATGGCAAGATAGTAAAACTGGATTCCACTTTAAAAAGCGGTGATATTTGCGAAATTCTGACAAGAAAGAACTCCGAACCCAAGAAGGACTGGCTGAAGATTGTAAAGACATCAACCGCCCGCAGCAACATAAGACGGTGGCTGCGTGATCACGGCAAGGCGGAAGAGTAGGGAAAAACGGAAAAAATCCTTTTTTCCGTTTTTCCAATTGGCAGTTGGCAATTTAGGTAATTCTTTTTTGTCGTCATTGCTAAGTCTGTATAGAAAATAAAGACATTAAAATGAATTTCCCGGAAAATTCCGATATTACGCCGCAAAAGACAGCGGAGCTAAAGGATAGGATTGCCCGCCTCTGCATTGACATTTCCGTAATAGAGGAGAAATTCGTAAAAGGTGGCGGAAAAGGCGGGCAGAAAATAAACAAGACCGCGAATGCCGTGCAGCTGTATTATCCGCCACTTGATATAAACGTCCGTTGCCAGAGGGAGCGTAAGCGCTCCGTAAACCGCTTTCTTGCCCTGCGTGAGATGATAGACCGCATAGAAATGATAATATCCCCGGAAACATCGGAACGCCTAAAGGAAATAGAACGTATAAGACGGAAGAAAAGACATTAAGGAAACACGGAAAAAGATATTTTCCGTGTTTCCAATTGGCAATTAGCAGTGAGCAGTTAGCAATTGAGGAGTTCCTAACTTGTCATCATGCTGAACTTGTTTCAGCATCTCTACGTCTTAATGAGATTATGAAACAGGTTTGGAACTTCCTTTTTTTGTAAAAAACGGTGTTTTTTGCTAAAATCAGTATTGCAGAGGAACGGGGTGGAAATCCCCGGCTGTCCCGCAACGGTAAGCGATAGTATTTGCCGCAAGCCCGGTCTACTGCGAATCCTCATTGCGATATATGTGGAAATTCCGAGGAGAAGGAGAGGCCTTTCAAATTAGCAGTTGGCAATGATCCAATTGGCAATTGCGGAATTTCAAAGGCTTTTTTTATGAAGAGGATATTGTTGTTTGTTATATGTCTGATCGTACCATTTTCCTGTTCTTCAAAACAGGAAAAGACAGACAGCGGTCAGATGCGTATAGTCTCCGTAATGCCGTCATACACGGAAATATTGTTTGACATAGGGGCAGGGGACAGTGTGGTCGGTGTTTCCAATTACTGCGACAGGCCGGAGGCCGCAAAGGCCATAAAAAAGGTCGGGGATTATTACACTCCGTCGGTGGAAGAAATTTATAATTTAAAACCTACCGTTGTGTTTATCTCGCAGTCAGCGGCATCAAGGTTTGGGGATGACCTGAAGAAATTCAATCTTAACGTGATTGAAATTCCTGCTGAGAAAAGCATAGATGATATTTTTGGAACAATACGTCTTATCGCAAAGGAGACAGGCAGGGAAAAGGAGGGGGAACTTCTGATAAGGAAGCTAATTGCCTTCATTCCCGAGGAAGATGATTCCAAGGAAAGGATAAAGACGTATATAGATGTTGATTCAGGATTCTGGACCAGTGGCAAAAATTCTTTTCTTACCGACGTTGTGAAAAAGGCTGGTGGCGAAAATGTCTTTGCTGACGTGGACAAGACCTATTTCCAGCCCTCATGGGAATCCATTATCAGATCCCAGCCGGATTTTATTCTTTCCATTTCTGGCAATTTCCGTGATTTTGTGCGAATGCCGCTTTCCGAGAAACTTCCTGCCATAAGAAAAAAAGCCATTCTGGAAATGGACCGAAACCTTCTTTCCCGCCCGGCACCTTCCATGTTCCCCCTTATACAGGAGATCAAGGATGCGATGGAAAGACCTGAAATCGTAAACCCCTGCGAGTCTGATAGGACTGCTGCGAATTGCAGATGAGGAAAAAAATCGCCGTCGCCGCCATATTTGCCGTGGTATGTGCGGCGGCACTGCTTTTGGGGCATATAAGGCCGGATTACAATGTTATCATGTTTTTGCGGCTGCCAAGAATGCTTGCCGCGTTGATTTGCGGTGCCGCCCTGGGACTTTCCGGCACTCTGTTCCAGGGAGTGCTCAAGAACCCACTGGCAGACCCGTATCTTCTGGGAACATCGGCAGGAGCGTCCGCGGCGGCGGCACTGTGCTTCGTGTGCGGCATAGGCCGCATGAGTCCGCTGTTCTTCATCTCCGTGTTCGCAGGGGCATTCTGTGCCACATCCCTTTCATATTTCATAGCAAGGGCGGCAGGAAGACTGTCTGACGCATCCCTTGTACTTTCCGGCGTCGCGGTTAGCGCGTTCCTTACGGCATTGCTAATGCTCTGCATAAAGATTGGCGAGGAAAAGGCCATTTCCCTGTACGGTTTCATAATGGGACAGTTTTATTCCCCGTCGTATCCGGAAATAATCGCCGCCGGTACTGTATTTGCCATTTCCATTGCCGCCGCATATATGCACAGCCGCCATCTTGACGCATTCTCCCTGGGCGAGGAAAAGGCATACCATCTTGGTGCCGACCCGGAAAAAGGACGGCTGTTCTTCTTCATTATCGCAAGTGCGTCCTCCGCGGCGGCGGTAGCCATGTTCGGCACGGTTGGATTCGTTGGCCTTATGGCACCGCACATAATGCGTATGATTTTCAGTCCCTTGGGACGTGTACTGATACCGATGTCGGCGATAGGCGGGGCTATAATGCTATGTGCGGCAGACACGGTGGGACGGGTAATGCTCTCTCCTCTGGAAATACCTGCCGGAATAATAATGGCACTGTGCGGTGCCCCATTCTTCCTGTGGCTATTGTTTCTCGGCGGAAATTCAAAAAAATCGCATCTAAATTTCATTTTGAAAAAAAAGCAGGAAAAAATCAAAATTGAAAAAAATCAACAAAAAAAAGAGAAAATTGAAAAATGCGATAAAAAATTCAATAATTGCAAAAATGATGGTAAAATTTCAAAAACCGTTTTTTTACAGGCAAAAAACATTTCCTTCGGTTATGGCAATGATTTTTCAGAAAATGAAAAAAATTCCTATCTTTTCAAAAACCTTTCATTTGAGCTAGATTCCGGGGACTTTCTGGGCATTCTTGGACCAAATGGGGCTGGAAAATCAACACTTTTAAGACTGACAAGTGGATATATAGCGAATGATGAGGAAATTTATGTTTGCGGCAAAAGGGCAAGGGATTATTCCTCGTCGGATCTTGCGAAAAGAATTGCCTGGCTGCCGGGTGAGATAGGCACACCCTATGACTTTACCGTGAGGGATTTCGCCGAGCTTGGACGTTGTGCTAAAAACGGATTCAGCAATGCCATAAGCCGGGAGGATGTCAGAAAGTCCGAGGAGGCAATGTCCGCCGCAGGCATTCTTCATTTAAAGGATCGTATTGTAAATTCCCTGTCCAGCGGCGAGAAGCAGCTTGCCTGTCTCGCACAGGCATTGGCACAGGATTCTGATATTCTGCTTTTGGACGAGCCAGTCTCACATCTTGACCTGTATTACAAGGAACGTTTTATGGATATAGTCCTGAACCTGGTAGTAAACAGGAAAAAGGCCTCCGTCGCCGTATTGCATGAGCCAGCCCTTGCCGTATTCTGCAACAGGATATTGCTGCTTGGCAGGGGATGGCATTACCTGGGCAGCCCGGAGGACGCATTGAGTCCTTCCATGCTGGCAAGACTGTACGGCATAAGTGAAAATTCAAAATTGATATAATTTATTTGATATTGAATATTTAGACAGGATTGTGAGTTATCCTGTATTTTGAAATGCGATTTTTATTATGAACCTTACCAGAATAGAGAAATTTCTTAATGAGAACGGTATTCCGTCGTTCCGGATCAAACAGATCCGGGATGCGGTTTACAAGCAGTATGCCTGCGAATGGGACGAGATAAGGACACTCCCGGCGGATCTGCGTCAGAAACTTGCGGAAACTGAGGGCAATGTCCTTTCCGTCAGCGTATTGGAAACACTTACGTCAAAGAATCATGACGCTGTAAAGTTCTGCCTACAGCTAAAGGACAATCACAAGGTTGAATGTGTTCTTATGAACATTCTGCCGGAAAAATGGGCATTGTGTCTTAGCACGCAGGTAGGCTGTCCCGTGCGTTGCAAATTCTGTGCTACGGGAAAACGCGGCCTTAGACGCAATCTTTCGCCAGAGGAGATAACGGATCAGTTCATTCTTGCGGCTGCGTTTTTGAAAAAGATGAATGGCTGCAAGATACACAGCGTTGTCTTTATGGGCATGGGAGAGCCATTCCTAAATTACGCATCCGTGTCTGATGCCATACGCACAATAACAAGTCCTGACCTGATAGGCCTTGGGCAGCGGCATGTTTCCGTCAGCACAAGCGGTCATGTTCCGGGAATACGGGCATTCGCAAAGGATTTTCCCCAATGCAATCTGGCATTCTCACTACATGCTCCTACTGACGATCTTCGTCGGGAACTTGTGCCGCTTAATGAGAGATATCCACTTTCACAGGTTGCCAAGGCCTTGCAGGATTACATATCCGCTACGCATCGCAAGGTTATGATTGAATATGTCATGCTGGAAGGCGTGAATAGCAGCCGCAGCTTCCCGGACAAGATAAATGACTATCTGCGTACAATTGCCGCACCCAGTTTCTTTACGATAAACCTTATATCATACAACAAGACTGGCGGTCAGTTCCGCAGTCCTCAGCCGGAAAGGATTCAGATATTCCAGGGATTGTTGCAGGATCTTGGCTGGGAAACCACAATCCGCAAAAGCCTGGGCGGGGACATAGCCGGGGCCTGCGGACAGCTCGCTGGGAAATAATGGAAACACAAAAAAATTTTTTTCTGTGTTTCCAATTAGCAATGAGTAATTAGCAATTGAGGAAGTTTTTTTAATTCCCACAAGTCAATGCCGTACATTATGCAAAATGTGCGGCATTGTGTTCTTTGCAAACAAGGACAGTGTTCCAATCCGCAATACAATGTCAAGTAATATTCTGAAAACCGAGATAAGATTGAACAGGGAAAACAAAATCGCATTGACAGTGGTTTCCCTGTATGCCGTAATAACATTTGTGCTATGCCTGCACCATGAGATGTGGGGGGATGAATTGAACGTATGGATGGCATTGAAAAACTATTCCTTTCTGGAAGTATTCAGGTACAGTTCCGAGGAGGGAAATCCCATATTCTTTTTCCTTCCACTGCTTCCGTTTGTGAAAATTGGCTTTTCCGCTCATTTTATCCAGTTTTTTTGCTGGCTATGTTCCGTTTTGGCCATTTTCCTGCTTAACTTCCTATCTCCTTTCAGTCTGATTACGAAAATACTTATAACATTCAGCGCTCCGATGATTTATCATTATTCCGTAATGGCAAGGTGCTATTCCGTATTGCCGCCGCTTATGTTCATTACGGCTTTGCTTTATCCTGTTGTCTGCAATGCCAAAAAAAGCAGGATAATATCCAGGAATGTCGCTGTCATTCTGTATGCCTGCTGCATAGCCGCGATATCATGTACGCATATAATCGCATATATATTTGCCGGAGGGCTTGCCGCATTGTTCATCTTCAAAAACATATTGGGAAAGCAGGAAAGAAACAGATATGACATTGCCGCCGCGGCAATTATGGTTGCCGGAATTGTAATAGTCACGGCACAGACCATGTATGCCCTTGCGGCAAGCTCCTTTTTTGAAAAAATACCAATAACGCCCGGTCGGGTATGGACTGTATTTGCCTCATTCTTTTCAAGCATGGCGGATGGTCTTGGCGACAGATTGTTCAATTATGACAGGTCAGGAATGATTCTTTATCAGGTTCTTGCTCCAGTAATTGCCGTAGCCTTTTTCGTATCTGCTGGTCTGCTTTACAAATGTAATAAATACTTTGCGGGAATCATTGTTGGAACACTTCTGTTCTACCTGTATGTGTCAGTATCAAGATGGGGCGGATCCGTTCCCTACAGGGTATATGTGTTCCTGTTGGTCCTGATATCCCTGTCCTGGGCCGAAAAGGGCAAATGCTTGTCGGAAGGCCGTTCTTCTGAAAAAAGAGTCATGTTCAAGGCATTGGAATATTCAACCGCCCTGATTATGCTTCTTACCATTCCTACGGGAATTGAGATATCCAGGGAAGACTGGAAAAAGAATTTCTCCTCTGCTGGCGAGGTTGCGGATTTCATAAAGGCAAACATAAGCCCTGATGACAAAAGCATAATCCTGTGCAAGTCCGTTGCCATAGCATATCATTTGGATGACAGGACTGTTTATTATGATTACGGGAAACCTCTGATTACAATTCCCATGAGCAATGCTGAGATAGAATACAACATAAGTGAGTTGTTAAGTTTTTACGACAATATTTATTTTGTATCACACTATTCTGCCGTCTTGGACAATAGTGATTTCCTTAAGAAGATTTACACCTCGTCTGACCCAATGCTTGATGAGAAAACCCACATATACAAATTCATTGGCAGATAGTTTTTTTTGTCTGATTTAGGAAAAGTTAGCCTAGCCTATCTACTTTTTTTATGTTATCATATTTTTATATTTATAAATGAATATCGGAGGACTTATCGTGTCTAAAGAATATACACAAGAATATGACAAGGCATTGACTCCACGCCTGGTCATGGAAGAGGCCTCGCGCTGCCTGTTGTGCCTTGACGCACCATGCTCCGCGGCCTGCCCGGCTAAGACAGACCCGGCAAAATTCATACGCTCCGTACGCTTCAAGAACTTCAAGGGAGCGGCGGAAACAATACGCACAAACAACCCATTAGGCTCTATATGTGCCAGGGTATGCCCGACGGAAAGGTACTGCGAAAAGGCCTGCTCCCGCTGCGGCATAGACAATCCAATAAACATAGGCGCGATACAGCGCTTTGTCACAGATTTTGAACAGGCCTGCGGAATGGAAATACTGGAGGCCGGAACACCGAATGGAAAGAAAGTGGCAATAATCGGCTCAGGCCCTGCCGGTCTTTCCGCCGCAGCATTCCTTGCCCAGAAAGGCTTTGCCGCAGAAATATTTGAAAAATCGGAAAAAGCCGGCGGATACCTGCGTTATGGCATTCCCGAATACCGTCTGCCCAATTCCATAGTGGACTATGAAATAGCCCGCATAGAGAAACTTGGCGTAAAGATAAACACGAACTGCGAGATAAAATCCGTTTCGGAACTTTCGCAGAAATATGATGCCGTCCTCATAGCCACAGGCTTCAGCAAAGGCAAGAACCTTGCCATGTTTGACAGCTGCAAGAACGTAAGCACTGCTACGGAATTCCTTAAAGAGGCAAAGAGCAAGGCCGGAAAGATTGAACTGCCGGACAATGTTCTTGTCATAGGTGGCGGCGACGTTGCAATGGATACGGTGACAACACTGCGCCTGCTTGGAGTAAAGCATGTGACAGATGTTGTTTATGAGACTTTTGACGAGTTCCGTGCGAGCCGCAAGGAACTTCGCACCTCTCAGGAAAACAATGTTTCCATAATTGACGGCTTCAAGCCTGTCGCAGTAAACGGCAATGAGGTGTCGTTCCAGCATCGCTATACCGGCGCGGAGCTTAAAGTAAAGGCGGATATGATAATTCTTGCCATAGGCCAGGAAAACGAGCTTGACAAACTGAGCATCCCGTCTGAGAAAGGCGAGGTCAAGGCGGAAGGAAACCGCATGGGAACTTCCAATATCTTCTTCGCAGGCGACATAGGTCATGCGGAAAAAACCGTCGTCTACGCAGTAGGCACTGCGAAACAGGCTGCCGCAGACATAGCAGAATACCTTGGAGGCAAATAAACATGAAAAAGAAAGACTTAGGCATAGATTTCCTCGGAGTGCATTTTGACAATCCGTTCTGCCTTTCATCATCTCCCGTAGGCAACTGCTATGACATGTGCCGCAAGGCTTATGAGACCGGCTGGGGTGGAGTTGTATTCAAGACCATAGGTCCGAAACACTTCCTTATAGACGAGGTTTCCCCACGTTTTGACTCCGTAACCAAAGAGGCAGAGCCTTTTGTGGGCTTCAAGAACATGGAGCAGATAGCGGAACATCCGCTTGAGCAGAATCTTGAAGACCTTCGCCGTCTCAAAAAGGAATTTCCCAACAAGGTCCTTATCGCTTCCATAATGGGAACGAACGAGGCGGACTGGGAAGAGCTTGCCCGCCTGGTTGAGGAAGCCGGAGCGGACATGATAGAAATGAATCTCTCCTGCCCGCAGATGACATCACACGCGATGGGTTCCGACGTTGGCTCAAATCCGGAACTTTGCCGCAAATACTGTGCCGCAGTGAAAAGAGGCTCAAAGCTGCCGATGATGGCAAAAATGACCCCTAACCTTACGGACATGGTTCCCGTGGCAAAAGCCTGCCTTGAAGGCGGTGCTGACGGCATTTCCGCAATAAACACAATAAAGTCAATATGTAATGTTGATCTCGACAAGAAAATAGGAATGCCAATAGTTGACGGGAAATCCTCCATATCCGGCTATTCCGGCAAGGCCGTAAAGCCTGTGGCACTCCGCTTCGTGCAGCAGCTGAGAATGGGTATTCCTGACATAAAAATATCCGGCATAGGCGGAATAGAGACCTGGGAAGACGCGGCGGAGTTCATTCTTCTCGGCGCAAGAAACCTTCAGGTGACAACCGCTATAATGCAGTATGGCTACCGTGTTGTTGAGGACATGAAGAACGGTCTTCAGCATTATATGGAGGAACAGGGCGTGGACAGGCTTGAAGACCTCGTAGGCGTTGCCAACAAGAACATTATCCCCTGCGAGGAGCTTAACCGCGACTACATCGTTTATCCAAAGATAGACAATGAGAAATGCGTAGGCTGCGGACGCTGCGTTATCTCCTGCTACGACGGAGCACATCAGGCCATGGAATGGGATAGCGAGAAACGCCGCCCGAATTGCAACCATGACAAATGCGTGGGCTGCCATCTCTGTGCAATAGTATGCCCCGTGCAGGCCATAAGCAAGGGCGAGATAAGGTTCAAGCCCGGCAGAAAGCAGAAGGAAATAAAACTGTAAATATTCCTGCATGGTGAACGATATTAGGACATCTTCGCTCCAGGAAAGCTATACAGAAAATAAAAACGACCCTGACAAAATCAGGGTCGTTTGCTTTTCCTAAGTAAACACCGAAAAAGTAGCAGTTTATGAGAAACACTTCGTCGTCCTGAACTTGTTTCAGGACCTCTATGTAATGATGAAAGATGCTGAAATAAATTCAGCATGACGATGAGATTTAAATTTTTTATGGAAATTTGCATTAATTGCTAATTGCTCATTGCTAACTGCTAATTTCCATGGCTATCGCACGGTTTTGAAAGCCCATGATCAGTCATAAGCCTGTTTATCTGAATGATTACCTGCTTCGGGGTTATAAGCCTGCTACACTCGTATTCACGGCTTGTTCCCTTGTGCCTGGGGCAACTGTAATAATCCCGCAGTATTTCCACTATTGAAACAGACAGGTCGTGAAAGCAGCCATTGCAGGCGTAGGGAACAATAGCCCTGTATGGTGTCCAAAATATATGGAAGGGCAGCGTGTATCCTCCAATGATTATGACAGGCTTGCCCATTGCCCATGCTACCCATCCGAGGCCGGAATCCATTCCTATGAAAAAATCGCAGTGCTCAATGACTGCCGCCCTTTCCGTAAGGGGAAGGTCTCCTGTCCAGTCCTCAACGCCGAAAGGCAATCTTTCTCCGTCCTGAACGGCATTTTTGTCTATGCATATTACCCGATAGCCTATGCGGAGCAGATATGCCACTGTATGTTTCCATCCATTGGGATTGAGCCAGTTCTTTGCCTTTTTTGTTGACCGACACGCTATGGCAACATATCTTTCCGGGATAGGCCTGTCGCTGCCTGTTTTTATTTTTGGGGAAACAAGTGGCGTGTTTATTCCGAGTATTGAGGCCGCCTGGCAATGCAGGGGGAACATTCTGTAATCATTTGGTGAATACATTTTTGAATAATAACTTATCCTGAAAAAATGCAATCCCAGATGATATGACGCATAAGGACGTGAAAATCTCGGTTTTTCCGTACGAGGGTCGGTAAAATGGATGTCTGGATAATTGCTTCTGAAAAGGTCTGCTATGAAATCCGATATTATAAATTCCGACAGGCATTTGTGCCTTTCCGTAAAGGAAATGGCAATTGGCAGCCATGAAATGCAATCCCCGAATGCCTGCAATGGAAAGAGAATCTGTGTTTCCCGTCCTGCAAGGTTCAGAATATGTTCAAAAATCGGATTGGATTCGCCATTTTTCCATATCCTTATGCGGAATCTTACATAATACCTGATACTGCTCTGAACAAGTCCGCCAGACGAGTCCAATTCATCAATAACATTTCCTGTCTCATTGTCCTCTATCCGTATATGCCAGTTTCCTTCGGGCAAGAACGCTCTTGCCCCGTCGTTGAAATCGTAAAATATACCCAGTGGTCCCTGTTGGGTAGGCATATCAGGAATATGTACGAGATAATTGCCATACATCATCTCGTACGGGTTTTGTTCTGTCATAAATGATTGGAATTTAGTCGTCAGACGGGCAGCGTACCTTCTTTGTCACGAAATGGCCATTTTCCAATACGGTCTGCTCAATTTCCGTCTGGCTTTTCTTGCAGGCTTTCACACATACATTGTCGGCAAAGAATACGGTGAAAGGCTTTACAGTGTTTTTTGAATTGTCCTGTATTCCGTTCAAGGTGGTATATTTTATGTTTTCAGGGTTTTTAAGATATTCCGATGCCATTAGCCTTTCGCCGTCGCCGAGATTGCATATAAGGTTCACGCTGTCTATTGTTTTTCCCTTCTGCTGCATGTGAACACCTGTCACATAGCGGCATTTTCCGTTTCTCTTGCCCTTGATCTCAAATGTGTCGTCCAAGGTCTGTCCCAGGAATGTGGTCGGACGGCTGCATTTGAATGGTGCGCAGGCCGCCATATACTTGTGCATATTTTCGCAGCTGCCAAATATTGGTTCAGGCTCTGCCATCACATCTTGCGGTTTTGCGTCAAGGGCGAATGTCTCGTCATTGTTTTTTTTCTCTGATTCAGTGTTTTCTGTTTTTTCGCCCTTGTTTTCCTCGTTTTCATTATTTTCGGAGGTGTTTTTTGCTATTTCTTCGGATTTTGTCTCATCGCTGTTCTCCGAAGAGGATTGTTTTTCGTCTTCCTGTATTTCCTCTTTCACAGCAGCCGCAAAGGCGCTTTCAGCGGGTTTTTCAGCATCTTCAGCCTTTGCATCATCACTAGTGTTTTGTACGTTCTCATCTGTATTCTGACTGGAATTGTCCGCAGATTGCTCAGGAACATCATTGTTTTTTTCAATGTCTGCTGAATCAGAGGTCGCGGAAGAGGGATCCTGTTCATCAGCATTGTTTTCTTCCTTGTTTTCTGATTCGCCCTGTGTTTCGGAATTTTCCGTCGCAGGCGATGTCGCCGCAGGTTCAGGTATGTAGCTTTGTCCCTGTTCCGCGGAATCATTGTTCTTTGAACAGGAACACAAGGCAAGGCCTAGAAACAGCACAAGGGATATAAGCGAAAAATTTTTCAGTGTCATAGGCATATTATATAAATTAATAAGGCAATAGTGTATTCCGATTTTCTAAATTGCTCATTTCTCACTGCTAAGGAAACACGGATAAAGTCAATGTTTCCCGTTTTATACGTCATTGCGAACGGTAGTGAAGCAATCTGATTCGGTAAACTCCTATTTTATTTTGCTTCTATGATTTTCTAACTGCGAGGCCCTGAAACAAGTTCAGGGCGACGATTAATTAGGAATTTACTAAATTGCTAATTGCTAATTTCTAACTGCTAATTGTAAACACAGGAAAAGTTTCTTTTTCTGTGTTTACCAAGATCGGCCACCGCCGCCTCCACCACCGCCGCCGACACGGCCACCTCCTCCGCTGCTGCTTCGGCTGTATGAACGTCCAGAACTGGAAGATGAGCTGCTGCTTAATCCGCCGTTGTCGGTGCTTGCCTCGGAAAGGTAGCCTATCTTGCTTGCGAAGCTGTCTATGTTATGCACGTGGTATCTTGGCTTTTCTTCCGAGGGATGCGTCTGAAGGAAATTATCCAGTTTCTTCGTCCAGACATCGGAAACGCCCAGAATATACGCATAAGGCAGTATGTTGTAAAACTGCCTGGGATTGGATTCCGCCATCGCTTCCAGTTCCGGTAGCTCCGCGGTCTGTATGAATTTTCTTAGTCCCATAAGCTCGCCAAGATACATTTTCCCCTGGGCATTTCTCTTCGGCAGATAATGTCCGCATACAAGGGCAATAAGCAGGAATATGGATATTATTCCAACAGTTCCTAGATTTTCATAGCTTGATCCGTCAAACAGCATTGTTATGATAATCAGCGCAGGACCTGTAATGATCATCCATACCTTTGTCAGCAGATTCCATACGTCCATAATTATCGGGGAAATCATAAACAGTGCGAAGGCAACAATGCTTGCCATGCCTCCGGCGAAAAATCCCCTGAATGAGAAGTCTGCAAATGCGAAGACACCGATAAGGAATATCGCCGATATTATGCGCAGCATGGCCTGTGGGATTTTGCCCTCTATGGTTCTCATGTCATAAATCATATCCATTTTTGAACCTGCGGAAGTCAGAATCTGCTGGCATTTGACATAATAGGATCTTGATGTTTTCAGCTCATAATGGGTGACGATGTCCTTTTTGGGGAACAATGCGTCAAGATACTTTTTGGCCATTGGGTCATCCTCGCAGGAAGCCAGTTTCCGTATGATAAAGTTTCTGTGCTGATTCTGAATGTCAACATAGCCCTTGTTGGCAAGTTCAATCAGAAAAGCTGCGAGTCCTTTTGTAGAGGTATCTCCCTTGTATGCAAATTCCGCCTGTACGGCATTCAGTCCTTTGGGGATTTCAAATGTGACTACCGGGGTCACATGCTCATCCTTGCCGTATTTTGCCCAAAGAATATATGCGATTAGGGCAAGAATCGCAGATACCGCTATCGCAATGGCATCGGCATAAGGGAAATAGCGGTTGAAATAACCTTTGGGGACTTCCGTGCGGAATGTGATTCCCTCGCCCTTTGCAAGCTCCCGCTCCATGTGCCCCTCTATAACAATATTGTCAACGACGCGGAAAGCCGCCCCACCGTCAAATCCTGCCGTATCGGTTTTTCCTATGGAAAGCCCTGCCTTTTCGCCGTCAAATTCCTTTGGCATTCTTATCCTGAAGCTCGCATTCCTTATCGGCACTTTCCATTCCGTGCCTATTATGTTATGATAAAATTCCGGCTTGTTGTCGTGGTAATTGTAATTGTATGAAATCGTATATTTATGCTGTCCCTGTATTGTCTTGTCCGCATCTCCAATCTGTATTTCCACGTTCCCGCCAACTTTGGATACGCTGTATTTTTCTGACACGGATATTCTGCTCACGCTGGCCTTGGGATGCGGTATTTCCCTTATTATGCCATGCGAGGCATATTTGAATTCCACAAGTATTTCCTCGGTCACCCTGGCGGACTTGTTTTCATTTACTTCAATGTCAACCTTGTAGTCCTGTATGAAAAAACTCGCGGCAAATGCGGGAAACGAAAAAAATAGCAGAAAAAATGAAAGAATGATTTTTTTGACAAGATTTCGCATAATTTAAAATATCCTGGCAATTTTTAGTTTTTGTAAAAATTTGCAAAAAACGCAAACATACAATTATTATATACAATTTTTCTTCTTTTATTCATTTTTACCGAAATAATCGCAGTTATTACAAAAAAAGAGCCGTATTCACGGCTCTTTTTTTAAGGAATTTCCACAATTTCTAATTTCTAATTGCTCATTGCTAAGGAAACACTGAAAAAGTCTCCTATCCGTCATTCCCGCATGTTGCTAGCGGGAATTTCTACAGTGCTCACCGACGAGATGCCCGACTACTAATTTTCACTGTTTCGCTGTACGCGTTGCTACAGCTACACAGGTTCACGTCCTAAAAACGACACACTGTGTCGTTTTTGCCCTAAAGGGACGGACACCAGGGCATGACGGAATGTTTTTCAAAAATTACTACTTTATCTGCGTTTCCCTAATCTTATTCCTCCGCCTTGAAGTTGTATACAGGCTTTATTATTTCCAGTATTTCCGCAGTAGGACCTATGTTATTTACGATGTCATCCATGTTTTTATATGCCATGGGGGCTTCGTCCAGGGTGTCCTTGCTAACGCAGGTACTGAAAATTCCGTCCATTTCCGTCTTGTAATCGTCAAGTGAAATGCTCCGTCTTGCGGCTGTTCGGCTCATAAGGCGGCCTGCCCCATGCGGTGCGGAACAGTTCCAGTCCTCATTGCCCTTGCCCCGGCATATCAGGCTGCCGTCCCTCATGTTTATCGGGATTAGCAGCTTTTCACCAGCCTTGGCGGATACCGCACCTTTCCTAAGTATCATCTCGTCCGTGTCTATGTAATTATGTACGGTTGTAAATTCTTCCTCCGGCGTAAATCCCATGCCGCTTATTATAACGTCCGTCATTGCCTTGCGGTTCAGCATTGCGAAATACTGCGTAAGACGCATGTCATGTATGTAATCCTCAAATAGGCGGCCTTCAACATAACACAGATCCTTGGGAATCTCAATTGGATGCTCTTTTTTCAGGTCATTTATTGCCGACTGTATTTCCCTGGCCCGTCCTTCCTCTTTCATTTTGGCTATCATCTCGGCAAGCTGATAATTCGCTCCCTGCCACATCGCAAACCGGCCCTGCTGCTGATAGTATTCGGCGACTTCCGTACCCAGATGGCGGCTGCCGGAATGTACTACCAGGTACAATGTGCCATCCTCGGAGCGGTCTATTTCTATGAAATGATTTCCTCCGCCGAGAGATCCTATGCTCAGTCTCGCCCTTGCCAGATTGACATAAGGGCCGCATTTAAGATCTTCAACCTTTATTTCATAATTAAGAGGATGATGTATTTTCCGCACGGATCTGCCGAATGGTATTTCCCGACGTATAAGGTTGTCCAGCTTTGCGAAGTCAATTTCCTTTTCCGCAAGACGTACCGTTTCCATTCCACAGCCTATGTCAACGCCCACCATTCCGGGGACAACCTTGTCCTTTACCGTCATTGTTGTGCCTATTGTGCAGCCTTTGCCAGTATGCACGTCCGGCATTATGCGTATCTTGCTTTCTGCGAAAAAAGGCTGGTCGCAGACTGTCCTTATCTGTTCCGCCGCGGAGTCTTCCATTGTGGAACAGAAGCATTTCGCAGTGTTGTATGTTCCCTGTATCTCTATCATTTCATTTTCCTCTTTTTTGCGGATTTCATGCCTTTTTCATTTTCCGCAACAATTTTTCTTTCAGAATAGTCCTGAATATATTGTATAAGACATTTTTCAAAAGTTCACGGAAAAAAAGTTGCGAACTCTCAAAATGACTTTTTATAGCAAGTATATGAATGCCCCCTCATTTGCGGGTGAGAGGGATGCTTCTCTGTGGTTGGTGGGGGAATATCAAAATCAGGAAAAAAGATTCAGCTGCTTCCTTATCCTTTCCAGCAGAAGGTTCTTGAAGCTGTCCGGAGATATTACCTTTATCATTGGGCCGAATGAAAGTACCCTTATCAGTATTTCCGTGGCATCGTCATTGTCGTAGAAAAGTGTTATTGAATATTTCCTGTCGGAGATTTTTCGTGTTTCCTTTTTGAGATACGAGAACAGCAGCATCGCACGTTCCAATGCCTTGCGCTCGTCTGTAAGTTCCAGTACAAGTTTTTCCTTGCCCCGAAAGTTCCTGTGCAGTTCTTCCGGCCTGTATTTCCCTCTTGCGGAAACCGTAATCACCCTTGCCATATTTATATAACGCTGCTCATGCGGGGAATCTATGGCAAGACGGAATTTGTCGTCCTTGGCGGAATATTCCAGATGTATGGGTATGCAGTTCCAACGATGATGTTTTCCCCGTCCTCCGGTGAAGGATATGTCTATTTTCCGCTTTTCCTGTATGGCGGCAAGGACTGTTCGGAAATTGCGTATGTATTCAGTGTCATCGTAATTGTCTCCGTCAAGATACTGGTCAAAATAAACAATGTCCTCCGGCAGGAACAGCGGCTCTACGCCTTCCAGCATTTGTTCAATCTCATGCGGCAGTTCCGCTCCCTGTTCCGAGGATTTTTCCATTCCGGAATCGGGAAAGAACAGTCTTATCCTTTTGTCTGCCAGAATTGTCTTCAGCCATCTTCTTTCAAGCAGGGACAGTGGCATATATGGACTGTTTTTGATACATGTCCTCATTTCCCCGTCCAAAAATGGCCATGTTCCGTCTGTCAGGGCATCAGGAATGGCAAGCACGCTTTCCGCGAAGGCCTTGTTTTTTGATATCTCATACAGTCTTTCACCTGTAAGCCTGCCATATACCGCCTGACGCAGTATTTCCGCCACGGCCTGATAGTATTTTCCGTAAATCTCGCTAAAAATCATAATAAATTCTTTCTGTCCGGCACTACACTGCATACAAAGCGAGCAGCTTTTTCTAAGGTATCTCTTCCGTTGCATGCAAGCGAGCAACTACAGAGGTTCACGCCTTAAAAACAGCATACTATGCTGTTTTTGCCTTACGGCACAGGCACCACGTCCTAAAAACGACATACTATGTCGTTTTTGCCTTACAGGCCGGACACCCCCCTACGGCACTGTTGTGCCACTTCCCCCGCAAGGGGGGCAGAAAGGGCTTCCACAATTGCTCATTCCTCATTGCTAATTGCTAATTGGAAACACTGAAAAAGTGTTTCCTTACTTGTCTTTAGGCTTGTTTTTCTGTCCAGGTTTGCGTCCCCGGGTTTTAGGCAGCCTTATTTCTGGGATAATTTCATTGTCCGGCCATTCCGGGTTGCGTATTGCGTCCCAGGCAAGGTCAAAAATAAAATTCCCGCCGTAATTTTCCTCTAATCTGCGTGTGGCAAATTTTTCAGTTGACATTCTTTGTACGCTGGAAGCAGCAAAGACGAATAAAAGAGCAGCATCTGCATTTTTCAATATCTTTTCTTTTACACCCTGCTCAAATACTTTTATTACCGGGGAAAAATAGGCAGCAATCATTTCCATGTTTATTTTTTCGCTTATGCCCGTATTGGCGGCCTTGTCTATGAACATAAGGTGTTCAATGCTTGTTTTTGCGTAAATTGCCAAATTCCCAAGGATTCTGTATATTTTGCCTTTTGCCGTATGTTCCTTTTCAACATTGTTGTACAAGGCCTGGGAAAGCTCATATTGCAAATCCATATAAACTTTTGAGAGCATGTCGTCTTTGCTTTCAAAATATGTATAAACGCTAGCCGACGATATTCCCGCCTGTTTTGCCAGCTTTGACATAGACAGCTTATAAA
>R20__coassemble_764_pt1 | contig 21957 bp, 19 predicted proteins | sample R20__metabat2_high_PE_044 | metagenome-assembled genome bin R20 | reverse complement strand
CGTGTCCCCGTCGTATATATTATACCATATTTTTAGGGACTTTTTCAGTGTTTCCATAAGTCTTTCAAAAAAGACAATTTCAGGGCTGATTATTACGGCTGTATATGCCCTGATAACCATTATACTTGTCGCACACCATGAGCCTTTTTGCGATGAGCTTAATGTCTTTATGGCAATAAGGAACCTTGATTTTTCCCAAATGATGGATTACATTATAAAAAATGGCAATCCCATACCCTTTTATGCCTTGGTTTATCCAATTGTCAAATTCGGTTTTTCATTCAAGGCTGTGCAGATTGTCTGCGTTCTGCTTTCCGTACCTGCTGTTTTTTTGCTGAATAGGTTTTCTCCGTTTCCATTCTTTCTCAACATCATTATAACTTTAAGTGCTCCAATGATGTATTTTTTCCCTGTTATAGCCAGGACATATTCATTTTTGCCAATTGTTGTAATCGCAGGAGCAGCGGCAGTTTCTTTTTTGGGATCTTCAGAATATGCATATAAATACAAACTGCATTATTGTATTGCGTATTCAATTCTTGTATGGGCTATTTCCTGGAATCACGCCATTTTGTTCGGGTTTGCATTCTCTCTTTTTGCAATGTTCATATATGATTCTTTTTATTCTGGTAAAAAATATGGAAGGATTGAAATCGTTTCCACCGTTTTTATGGCATTAGCTTTGTCGGCTATTGCCGTTCAGGCTATCATTGCTTCAAATCAGAATTATCTTTATAAGTATCAGACAGTAAAAACTGATGTAATGGGACATATATTGCCCGCCTTCTTTTCTTGTTTTTTTGACCCGTCCAGGTCGGATTTCTTTTATGATTTCGGATATTTGACAACCCCGGTATTGACAAACTTTCTATTTGTATTATCTGTTGTTTTGTTTGTTTCTTTAATTGTTTTTCTATTCCGTGTTCATATTAAATATGGACTTGTTGCCATAGTGTCTGTCTTTTTTCCATTTTATGTATACATCTTTCATTTCTCAGTAATTTATCCTAACCGTGTCTATATTACGCACCTTGTTTTCCTTTTCCTGATATGGCATTCTATGTGTTTTGAAAAATTAAGCAATAATGTAAGGAAAACAGGGATTGTATTGTTGACATTATTGTTCTTTATGACAATTCCGGCATCATTTGCTTTTATGCATAAGGATTTCAAGGATTATTTTTCTGCTGCGGAAAATGTTGCTGAATATATTTTCAGGTATGTGCCTAATGATGGAAAAAATATATGTGTCGCAACAATACATTGGCAGGGACTTTCTGTTGCATATCATCTTAAAGATCGTCATGTCTATATGCTTGACAGCAATGATATAAAACGAATTGAAAATTATATGCCGGAGAATAATCTTTTGTCCAGTGGCATACTTGCAGGCAGGGAATGGCTTTATGTGGTGGCATCAAAGTATCAGGCAGAAAACCTTGCCGCACTGGGATATGAATTTGTTTATGCGACGCCAAAGGCCATGTTGCCGGAAGAGGATTATGTCATATTCCGCAAAAGGCTGAACACGCAGTAGGAAATTAGCAGTTAGCAATGATCAATTAGCAATTGAGGAGATACTTTAAAGATAAAGATCTCCATCCGTCATTCCCGCAGGTTGTTAGCTGGAATCTTTGCGGTATTTGCCGAAGATAAATTTGGATTCTATATAAAATTTCTCGTTGTAAAATGAGTTTTTGAAAAAAACGTGCAAAAAAATCGTTTCTGAAAAATCGGCCTCAAAAAAATCAATTTAGAAAAAATGACCTAAAATTTTCAAATTTTAAAAAACCGGATTTTTACTTGTATATCTTGTTTTTTCGTATCTGCCGTATCTGCCTTATCATTAGCCAGCTCTCCCTTATGTTTTCGGATAATCCCAGCCATTCCGGCTTGCCGTCCTTGATTTTCTCTATTACGGCTATTCCAGCACCCAGGCCGCCAAGCCAGTGGAATTTCGCACTGTCCTTGAACATCTTTTTCCATTTGGGATTTTCCGGTTCTATTTTGTAGGCATCGGAAATGACAATCATTCCGCCTTTTTTCAGCAGTCCCATTGCCTTGTACACCGCTCCCTCGCAAATAAGGCGGTTTAGGGGTGGCACGTCTATTGATACGATGTCAAAAGGAGCCTGATTCTCTAATTTCAGTCCTTTCAGGTTGTAATCTGGCAAAAGCCTGCCGTTCAGCAGGCTTATGGTCATTTCCGTGTTCATTATCCTGTAATTCAGCTTGCCACTGGAAGCGGACAGGAAGTCCTTTGCCGAATCCGTTCTTTTTTTCCAGCTGTCTACGGAACATAGCAGGGAGCCTTTCTTGTTTTCCAGCTCCCTTGCAATGGTAAGTGTTGAAAATCCAGAGCCAAATTCAAGCACTTTTTTTGCGTCGGATATCCGTATAAGTGCCGCTATGAAGCAGCACCCTGCCTGATCCATAGCTCCCTGGTCTCCCGACGGATATTCAAATCGGGATATTCTTACCTTGTCCATAAGGGATATTGCCTGATCAATATAGGGATTCATTGTCCGACCTCCGTGTCAGCGTACCTGTATCAGTGCGAAATGCAGGTATTCGGTTTCCGGCATTCCCAGAAGAATGGGATGGTCTCCGGCCTGCCCCCTTAATGCCAGAAGCGTAGCTGTCTTTCCAGTCTTGCCAGCGGCCTCCGTTATCTTGCCCAGGAACAGCTCCCTGGTTATATGGTTGGAGCAGGTTGACACCGCCAGCAGGCCGTCCTTGGGCAGGGCGGTTATTGCCTGATATGTCATTTTCGCCAGCATTTTCAGACCCTGGCTGAGGCATTTCTTGTTGTATACTATGTTCGGAGGGTCAAGAAGGATGAAATCCGGCTTTTCCGGTATCTCACCCAGTTCCAGGGCTTCAAGCATGTGTTCCGCCTTGCCTTTGTTGAAAAGGACCTTGTCCGCAAGGCCGTTTGTCACGGCGTTCCTGGCGGCACATTCTATGCCCTTTGCCGAGGAGTCCAGTCCCCATACTCGTTCCGCTCCGGCCTTTGCGGCCGTCAATGCGAATCCTCCCATGTATGTGTGCAGATCCAGTACCTTTCTGCCACGGAAATACGGAACAAGGAATGACCTGTTTTCTCGCTGATCGTAATACCAGCCGGTTTTCTGCGATTCCGAAAGTGGGATTGTGTAATGAAGTCCGTTTTCCTCTATGGAAACCTCTTCTGGCAATGTTCCAAATTCCGTCCTTTCATAACATTCAAGACCTTCCAGCTCGCGGAAGCGGCTTGTGCAGCGGAAATGTATCGCGGACGGCCTGAATATCCTTGCTATTGCCTCGGTTATTTCGTCCTTTAGCAGCTCCATTCCGGCACATAGTATCTCAATCATGAATACATCGCCGTATCGGTCTATGATAAGTCCCGGCAGGCCGTCAGATTCGCTGAATACCAGGCGGCAGTAGTTTTCCACACCAAGTTTTCTGCGGTATTCAAGGGCGGCCTTGATACGTTCCTCTATGAAATTGTCGTAAATTATTGTCTTGCCCTTTTGCAGCAGACGCACGGCTATCAGGCTTCTGGGATTGAAAAATCCACGTCCCACTGTCCCACCATCGGGACGCAGCACCCTGCATATAGTGCCTGCCGGTATTGAGGTGTCAATTTCTTCAAGCTCGTTGGAAAAAATCCATGTATGGCCGCTTTCAAGGCGGCGGAGCGCGGTTTTTTTAAGTCTTAGTATTTTCTCGTCAGTCATCTAATGTCCCCAGGCTTTCCATTTTTGTGCCTATCTTTATATCATAAGTCTCTGCGAAGTTTCCATTCCTTATTGAGAACTCCAGAAATCCGAAAGATCCGTTAAGTGCCAGTGGATCACCGGAATTTACCGAGGCATAAGTGGATTTTATCCCGTGAATCAGCCTGTCCGCCACTGAAAACACGGCATCATTCCTGTAAGTGCCGGTGCGTATATTGCTTATGGCATTGCCAAAATGGTCTATCGCGATTATCTGCCCCTTTATCTTGTGTCCCGCCTTTTGTGCCTGCGGGAACGGGTTTTGCACGTACTCCGAGGTGATAGGACCTATTTCCTCCTCGTTCAGACCATTTGCTATCTCTCCTGCTACAGGGGCGATTATGTCCCTGCCGTGGAATGTCGCGCTTATGTCCTTTAGGAACAGCTTGCTGTTCTCTATGTACCGTACCTCTTTTATCGGCTCATTCTGTTCCACCCAGCTTATAAGGCCGTTGTCCGGAGCGATGAACTGATAATGCCTCGTCTTTGCCCATATAATCTTCCTCTTTGTGCCGACGGTAGGGTCAACCACGCATACGAAGAGCGTTCCCTCTGGCATGTAATTCATTGATGCCATCAGGTAGAAGCTGGCCATTGTTATGTTCTGGGCAGGAATCTCGTGTGTTATGTCAAGAATTGTGACCTTTGGGGCTCTTGAAAGGACAATGCCCTTCATCATGCTCACGAAAGGATCTGCCGTGCCGAAGTCGGTAAGGAATGCTACGAATTTTGTCTTCATAATTCAAATTCAAAAACCTTTGTTGTATTTGTCAGCGGGATACGTCGGGCAGCTTGCCAAGTCCAGGAACGGAAAGCGGAATATTCTGCGCGCATAGCGGACAGGAGGACTGCGGGTAAAGCTGCAATGGATAGGAAAGCAGGCTTCTGACGGGTATTCTGAAACCGAGATTGCCAGTGGATCTGTCCACTATGGCGGCTATGCCTATCGGCCTTGCCCCATATCCCCTTGTCAGGGTCATTGCCTCCGTGCAAAGCCTGCCGGAATTTAGTACGTCGTCCATTATCAGCACCCTTTCACCCTCGCTTATCGCAAGGTTATGCCGCAAAAGCATTACACCGTTTATCCTTTCGGTGTATATTGCCCTGGCCCCCTTGAACCTGGCAACTTCCTGTGCTATTGCTATTGAGCCTGCGGAAGGGGCAAGGACGACATTTACCTCTTCAGGGAACATCTTGCATATCTCGTTTGCCAGCTTTCTTGCCAGATGGGGGTATTGCAACAGAAGGGATGGCTGTATGTATGTCTGGGCATGGAATCCATTTGGCAGAAGGAAATGCCCATTCTGTATCGCGCCATGTTCCTGTAGCAGGCTTACAAAGTCAAATTTTCCCATTTTTGCCATATCATTTTCCTCCAAGCAGACGACGTATCTTGCCGAAATTGATAGCAGGTTCCCTAAGTGCGGCCTCCGCTATCCTTTTAGAAGAATCCTTGGGGCTTAGCATATTGAGCGTCGGGGAATCCATTTTTCCCTTAAGGGAAAACGCCATAGCCGATTTGCCACTCGCATCAGTAAGCCCCGCAGGCAATACTCCCCTGCTGTACTTATCCATTATTGTATAAATTTTTAAGTCCACTGTCTCATTTATAAAGTCAACCTGGCCTGTGAGGCAGGCGGAAAACTCATCGCCTTCCATGTAGAAGTTCTCTATGGTGGCGATTCCCTTGCTGGCCTTTATGTCTCCTCCCATGCTCTTGAACGAGACATTTTGCAGCTTGTTGAACTTGAATGCCTTTTTCTTGTTAAGCTCGTCTATAAAACGCAGTGGCATTGAGGCCAGGTAATGTATGTGGTCTTTTTTTGAGTTTTCCTCTACGTTGAACAGTATGCCAGCACCAGTCTTTACGGACAGGCTGCCCTTGAAGTTCTCAATCCTGCCGGAAAGGCTGTTCATTGTAAGTGTCACATAGAAATCCTTGGCCTGTATGTACTCGTGGCGGAACATTCCTGCCTTGTATGCTATTGTGAAAAGCGAATATCCCGACGGTATGGAATTGCGTAGCTGGTTTACCCAGTCCAGTTGCGAGAATTTCCTTGTACGTTTCTTTGTATCTGCAGCAAAGAAGTCCACAAGGTCAAACACCAGTGATTTTGCCGTCTGATAATACAGATCCTCCGAATATCCGGTATAAAAGACGCTTTTCACCTTGGAAAACGGATTCATTATTGAGAATTTGCCCCTGGTCGGATCGGAATTTAGACGGCCAGAGAACGACATATCCATTTCCTTTTTTGAAATTGAGCCTTTCAGTACAAGCGTGTTCAGTCTTTGATTCTTTAGCTGCAATCTGCCGTCGTAAACCGTTATATTGCTGTTTTCCAGGTTTTCCGGCAGCTTTACGAGCATATCCAGTCCCATAGCGGTGAAATTCCTGTATTTGAAGTTGGAATTTGTAAAGTCTCCGGTAAGCTCTGTTATCTTTGGCGAGCCATCCTTGTCCGATTCCACCGTAATCATCGGCTTCACCTTGCCCCTTGGATTCTGAACTATCACATCCAGATGCTTCTTTATGTCCTCCAATGCGAGAGGGGGGGCGGAAATGCGGAAATCATAAGATGCGGGAGATGTTGACAGGTATATATGCCCAAGAACGTTTATGTCAAGCGGATTGGTTTTCGCCTGCAATTCAATATTACTGTCCTTCAATGACAGGCTGATGTTCCAGTCCTGTGCCGGAGCTGTGAATTCAAGTGGGGATTCGCATAGGAAATCCAGGCTCTTGTGCGAAAATTCCGGCGTGGACACGGACATCCTTATTATCGGTTGCGTGAAACTGTAGACATTGCCGGAGAATGGCAGCTCATATCCGTTTATGACGAATTTGCCGGACAGGTTCCTGATACTTGTCTTTGAAAAGTCAAATGACTCAAAATTTATCCTGCCCCTTGCGAAAATCCTGCCTTCGGCTGGCTTTCTCAATCCCTGTGTGTCAAAAGAAGAGGAAATGTCAAAGGGCGTGTCATTATCCGGAGTAAAATCACGCAGGCTCGCATTCAGGTTCTGGAAAATGTCTACGGTATTCTTCTTTTTGTCCGTTATACGTATTTCGGCATCGCGTATGTATGTCTCATGCACCATGACATCATATCTTCTGATCTCATTGCCGCCCTTCCTTCCGGCAATATAACGATGCAGATTCCATTCCCCATCTTTGTCCTTTACAAGTTCAAGCCTTGGGGCTATGAGGGTAAGCTCGCTTATCTTTGGCTTTCCGTACAAAAGTGATATCGGCGAGAATCTTAGTATCACGTTTTCTGCAGAAAGAAGGTTTTCTTCCAGATTGTCAGGATTTCGCAGTCTCAGCCCCCGTATGAGTATTTCCCCGGAGGGGGAAAGTCTTGCCCAGGTAAGTTCCGCCTGTCCCTGCAATGTCTCGCTCAATGTGTATGCGACAATGCTTCTCAGGGTGATCTCATCAATCATCAGTTTTGCCGCTATGTTTAGGACAGTGAACAACATTCCGGCCAATATTATCGGCCAAAATATCATTCTGGCAAGTATCTGAAAGATAAGTTTCATCAAAAAGTTCCGAAATCAGGATTTTCCTAGAATCCTGTAGGTTTCCATAATCGCATAATAGGACTGCCTGTAAAATGTCTTCTGATCTGACACGAATACGGACAATATGTCCTTTAGGCCTTGCTGTGCAGGGTTCATTATGAAAAGTATTGCCAGTACGGACAGGCATGACAGCATTATTATCACCGGAAATGAGAAAATCCGTCCACCTTCCTCCTGCAGATCCGGCTGCAATGGGCCAATAAGTATATCCGTAGTCTGTATGAAATGGAAGGAAAGGAAGAATCCTATCGCGAAAAGCGAGAAAAAGTAAAATGTATCAGAATAATAGAATATCCGTATTATGTAGTATGCCGCCACGACAAGCCACGCATATAGAGGCAGAAAGTAAGGGGCAAGCCCTATAAGGAAGTTTGTCTTCGTTATCCTTACCTGTCCTTCCTGGCTTCTTATGTCTATCCCAAGCACCTTTGCCCCGAACACAAGGGCTACAAGTGCATGTGAGAACTCATGTGCCGCGACATATAGGATATTGCTTTTTTTTCTGGCAAGCCAGCCCAGCAGGAATATTCCGGCATAAAGGACAGCGCCAAATACGATAGGTGCGAAAAAATTGCCATTTACCGCATAAGGAAGCATGACCCTGTATGTGGAATAGCATACGGCCAGTGCCGCCGGCAGCAGGAGCAGTCCTATAATGAACCGCGTAAGCCTGAACAGGAATAACCGCAATAAGGCGGCACATCCCCGTGGAGCTGACTGCTTCCTTTCCTGTCGTTTCCTTCTTGCCATCAGGCTAGCCCAATGTCTTTTTTACTGCTTCCGCTACGGTTTCCGGTGATATGGGCTTTGTAAGACAGTCCTTCACGCATGGAAAGCTCGTTGCTCCGGATTCATTCAGTACGGATTTGTCATATCCTGAAAGCATTATCACCGGCATCTGCGTCCCATTTATCTGCCTAAGCACCTCAATGCCGCTGCGGTCTCCGAGCGTAAGGTCAAGCAGCGTAAGATCTGGCTTTGATTCATTTATCTTGCGTACTATGTCCTCCACGGTATGAGCCGTAATTATCTTGTATCCTGCCCCTTCCAATACGAAGGAGAGAAGGTCGCATATAAGATCGTCGTCGTCAGCAATAAGTATAGTCCTGTCTGCCATATTCAAATCCTGTAATTCCATTCATAAGTATGATATTTGTTTTTTGAAAGCTCCGCCGTCCTGGCCAGAAGTTCCGGCGTGAACGGTCTTTCCTGCCATGCTATGCCAAATTCCCCGGCAAGAGCCTCTGTTATGACACGTCTGTGAAAATCCTGCCTGTTCCTTGCACCGGGGTACTGGAATGATCCCTGGTACAACATCCTGTTGCCAAGTTTCCTCAATGCCCCGCCCAGGATCTTTTTGCCGTTATGCAGAATGTCAAGGCTTACCGGTCTTGAGAAGCAGGCCATTGCCGGACTGTTTACGGAATAGTCCTTTGTCTTTTCAGAGGACAGGGAATAATCCTCTCCGTATTCCCGGTATTTGGCGTTTATCGCTCCGTGCAGTCGCGAATAGGCCTTGTGCGGATCAAACAGCAGTTCCGGGGACGGGAATATGAAGGAAAACGTTATGTCGTCCTCGTGGAATACAATTCCTCCGCCGGTAGGCCTGCGTACCATTTCCGGCAGTTTCTTGCCTGATATCGCGGAGGCCGCATCCTCAACCTGTTCGTGGCGTTGTGCATAACCGAAAGTTATGCCGTCTCCTGACCAGTTGAAAAAACGTAGCAGGTATTCCGCATCCCGGCATCCGCACAATGCCTCGTCGGCGGCCATTTGTGAGAACACATCGTATTCCGGGGATTCGTATATTATTCCCGGTTTCAATGTGGCATTGTTCATCTCATTGTTATCCATTTTCAGCAAGCCTGTTGAATTTCAAATCCTGTGCGTTCGGAAAAATTCCAGCAGTTCCTTTCCGTAGGCATTTATCTTCTCTTCTGGAACGCCCTTTATTTTCTTCAGGTCTTCCATTGTCCTGGGTTGTGCGAATGCCAGTTTTTCCATTGTCGCATTGTCAAGGACGGTTTCAGGCAGCATGTTGCGGTTTTCAGCAATCTTCTTTCGCCATTTACGCATTGCCAGAAAACGCAGTCGCACGGCATCCATCTTCCTGTAATTGCGGTCTTCCTGTTTCTTTGGGGCAGGCTGTTTCCTACATTCAAGTCCCTTCCTGATGGCATCCCTTATCCAGCCACCGTGTTTTTTTAGCACATACTGCGATGAGCCACGGAATAAACGCAGGTCTGCCAATGCCTCTTCCGGAGCGGCGGCAATACGGAACATGTAATCCGCGCTTACAACCTTGAACGGAGGAGTGTCAAATCTCTTGGCCGCCTCCTCCCTGGCTATGTAAAGCTCCCTAAGGACGGCAAGTCCCTGTCCGTTAAGGCGTGAGGCTCCCTTGATTGAGTAAAAGCCGTTTTTGTCAAACTGCGGATGGGGTACTGGCTCAACCTTGGCTATCCTTGCGAAATGTTCAAGTGCCTCTTGCAGCTTTCCCTGTTGCTCCAGTTCCTGAGACATTATGTCCCGCAGCCTTTTCAGGTATACGGAATCTCCGGCGGCATATTCAAGCATTTCCTTGGTCAGGGGACGCTTTCCCCAGTCCGCCTTCTGGTATTTCTTGTCAAGCTCAATACCGAAGTAATGGTTGACTATGCTGTCAAGGCCACATTTGGCTAGGCCGAGGTATTTTGCGGCAATCATTACGTCAAAAATGTTTACGAATACGCACTTTGCCGTGCTTTTTATCACGCGTATGTCCGAATCCGCGGAATGGAATATCTTTTCAACCTTTGGATCTGCGAAAATGGGCAGAATAGGCTTTAGGTTTACCGCAAGCATATCCACAACAGCGTTTATGTTCCCTGCGGAAATCTGCAATAGGCACATTCTTTCGTGATATGAGTAAAGACTGTTTGATTCCGTGTCAATGGAAATATAAGGGTGTGCGGCTATGCTTGAACAAAGCGCGTTGAAATCCTTTTGGCTGTTCACAAATTCATAGCTCATATTTATATATAATATCATTTTTCTAGTTGTGCTTACTATGACTTACTAAAAGACTTTTATTTATGTAAAATATATGTATTGTGCCTACTATACTTTTCAACAAGCCATATAGCGTGCTTTCACAGTTCACGCATGAGCATGGGCATAAGAGCCTTGCGGATTTCGGCCTGCCGAAACATGTATATCCGGCAGGAAGGCTTGATGCGGACAGCGAGGGACTTCTGATACTTACGTCGGATGGCAGATTGCAGTCCAGGATATCCGAGCCGAGGCACAAGCTGCCCAAGACATACTGGGCACAGGTTGAAAGAATTGTCACGGACGAGGCTCTGGAGCGTCTGCGACAGGGAATAATGCTAAAGGATGGCATGACATTGCCCTGTTCCGCCGACAGAATTGAAGAGCCGGATCTTCCGCCACGCGTCCCGCCGATAAGGGAACGCAAGACAGTGCCTACCTGCTGGGTGCGGATTGTATTGCGAGAGGGACGGAACAGACAGGTAAGGCGTATGATGGCCGCCGTAGGATTCCCGGTGCTGCGGCTTGTCAGACATTCAATAGGACGGTTTACTTTGGACGGTCTTATGCCAGGAAACTGGAGGGAATTGCAGCAGGAGGAGTTGTTTTCATTACTATGAAAGAGAAGATTGGTTTTATCGGACTTGGCATTATGGGACGTGCCATGGCTGCCTGCCTTGTAAAGGCAGGATACAATGTCTGCGTGTACAACAGGACACGAGAGAAAACTGTTCCTTTCGCGGAACAGGGATGCGGCGTTTCCTACACTCCCAAGCAGCTTGCAGGCTGGTGCGACGTTCTTATAACGATGGTTTCCGATCCGGCCGCGGTTGATGCCGTAATGCTGGGTGAGAACGGTGGATTTGCCGGTCTTGCCAAGGGAAAGACATACATAAACATGAGTACGGTTTCACCGGAGTATACAAAGCAGCTTGCCTCAAAATGCCAGTCGGCGGGAATAACGTTCCTTGACTGCCCTGTTTCCGGTTCAAAGCCATTGGCGGAGGCCGGTACGCTGGTTATACTTGCCGGTGGGGAAGATTCCGACATAATACGGTATGAGCCGCTTCTGCTTGCAATGGGCAAAAAGGTGATACATGCCGGACCTCACCCGTCAGGGTCATATCTCAAACTCGCAGTCAACCTGGCAATGGCCCACATGACAAGCGCGATAGCGGAAGGCACGGCTTTTGCGGAGGCCTGCGGAATCAATCCTGCCCTGATGTTTGACACGTTGGAGGCGAATCCCGCATTGAGTTGCAAGTATTTCAACATGAAGAGAAATCCAATACTTGAAAAGAAATTCACGGCGGCATTTCCTCTCAAACATACGCTGAAGGACATACGTTTCGTAATGTCCGTGGCGGAACAGAAAAATCTTGGCATACCTGTCACCGAGCAGGTATTGAAACTTATAGAAAAGAGCGTGTCATTGGGACATGGCGACGAGGACATAAGTGCGATGTATGAAGGCATTGGGAAAAAATAAGCAACTGACCATTTCCGTACCATTTGTACTGACATTGCTGGCTTTGGTCATACTGTATTTTGCCGGAAGATATGCGGTACGAAACCATATATTTTCAATAGCGATATCCGCTATAACGCATACTAAGTGCGAATACTGCTCAAAGTCCGATAAGGGACTGGAGGATATTTTCGGTGAGGATTATGCGGAAGAAGAGCCAGAGGATGAGGATGTCGCAGATGACATTGAAAGGCCGAAATACTATCCGCCAGCCAGCATACCGTCTTATTTTTACGAAATAGACAAAAAATAGGATTTTGTTTCGGTTTAGGATTTGCCATATCTTTGAAGTTATTTAAAATTAACTTTAGTTAGATATGCTTAACTTACGCAAAAGAATGCATGACATGGAAAAGAACACATTGAGCAGCAGCCTTGAAGACTATATTGAAGCTGTCTTTATGCTTGCGGACAAGAGGGGCGAGACCAGAATCATAGACGTTAGCAACAAGCTGGGATATTCCAAGCCTTCCGTAAACGCGGCAATGAAGACCCTTGCCCAGCTGGGTCTTATAGAGCATGAGCCTTATGGCAAGATCATTCTTACCGACAAGGGACGTGCGAAGGGGGAGGAGGTTCTTGCCAGACACAAGCTGCTGAAGGATTTTTTCATGTCCGTGCTTGGCCTTTCTGAAAAACAGGCGGAGGTGGACGCATGCAAGGCTGAGCATACATTAAGCACGGAGACCCTTGAAGGACTGCGGCTGCTGAATTATGTTCTCAAAGAGCCTGCGAACAGGTCATTGCTTGAACGCATAAAGGGAAAGCCAGAATCCAGACAACGAAAGGAGCCTCCATTGGAGGAAAAAACGGAAATCCGTACAAAGACGTTAAAGGACGCAAAGGTGGGGGAAACCGTCAGGGTTGTACGGGTTCAGGGAAGGGGCCCCGTGCGTCGCCGCATTATGGATATGGGCATAACAAAGGGTGTTGATATTTTCGTGAGAAAGGTAGCACCGCTTGGAGACCCGATGGAACTTAATCTTCGTGGCTATGAGCTGACATTAAGAAAGGCCGATGCGGAAATGATAGTGGTAGTAGATCTGATTTGAGGAATATGAAATGATAAAGATAGCTTTGGCAGGCAATCCCAACTGCGGAAAGACGACATTGTTCAATACTTTGACAGGAGAGAATCAGTATGTAGGCAACTGGCCTGGCGTCACCGTTGAAAAAAAGGAAGGCCGAATGAAAGGCCATGACGACGTTATAATACAGGATCTGCCTGGCATTTACTCACTTTCCCCTTATTCCCCGGAGGAGATTGTCTCACGCAAATACCTGGTCAATGAACACCCTGACGTTATTCTAAACATCATTGATGGCACGAATATAGAACGCAATCTTTATCTGACCACGCAGCTTATTGAGCTTGGCCACCCCGTAGTAATGGCTGTGAACATGATAGACCTTGTTCGCAAGAAGGGTGACATTATAGACCTGGAAGGGCTTGGCAGGGCCTTTGGTTGCGTATGTATGGAAATAAGCGCCCTTAAAGGCGAGGGCTGCATTGAGGCGGCGGAAAAGGCCGTGGATATAGCAAGAAATCACACGCATGGGGATATGCCGCACGTCTATTGCAGCAGTGTGGAACATGCCCTGGCACATATTGAGGAGGGCATTGAGGAGAAGGTGCCATCCAATTATCTTCGCTGGTATTCCATAAAGATATTTGAGCGGGACAAGATGGTTCGCGAGGATCTTGCACTTTCCGAGGCGGAAATAGAACATCTTGAAAGGCATATAAAGGACTGCGAGACCGAGCTGAATGATGATGCGGAAAGCATAATAGCCGATCAGAGATACGATTACATAGAAAGCATGATCAGTGCCGCCCTGATAAGGAAGGATTCCGGCAATGTCCTTACCCTTTCCGACAAGATAGACCGCATTGTCACAAACAGGATTCTCGCCATACCCATATTCATTGTCGTCATGTTCCTTATGTATGCGATAGCCATGGGCAGCTTTCCCTGGTCAATAGGCACTATAGGAACAGACTGGGCAAATGATGTTCTCTTTGGCGAATGGATGCCCAGCTGGCTTGGCAGCCTGCTTGCCGCAATGGGGGTTAGCGAATGGCTAAAAAGCCTTGTCTTGGACGGAATACTCGCCGGAGTGGGGGCTGTCTTGGGATTTGTTCCGCAGATTCTTGTGCTATCATTCCTGCTTTCCATTCTGGAAGATGTTGGCTATATGTCCCGTGTGGCGTTCATTATGGACAAGGTTCTGCGAAAGTTCGGACTTTCCGGCAAGTCCATTATTCCAATGCTCGTCGCGACAGGATGCGGCGTTCCCGGCATTCTCGCGTCCAGGACTATTGAGATGGAAAATGACCGCAAGATTACCGTCATGACTACCGGATTTATTCCCTGTGGTGCGAAAATGCCCGTCATAGGACTGTTTGCCGGAGCTGTATTTGGCAATTCGCCTCTTGTGGCAACGTCGGCATTCTTCATAGGCGTTTCCGCCGTGATAATCTCAGGCGTTATACTAAAGAAATTCAGGTCATTCGCCGGAAAGCCCGCCCCATTCGTAATGGAATTGCCGGCATATCATCGCCCTACAGCTAAGAACATTCTACGCACGACACTTGACCGTGGATGGGATTTCGTCAAGAGGGCGGCCACAATAGTGCTTTTAAGTTCCATAGTTCTCTGGTTTCTGAAAAGCTATGGATTTGTCGACGGATCGTGGACTGCCGTAGATGATGCGAACAACTCCCTGCTTGCGGATTTGGGCAAGCTGGTCGCATGGATATTCTATCCATTGGGCTGGAGCGGTGAAATGGCCTGGAAGGCCACCGTAGCAAGCATAACCGGCCTTGTGGCGAAGGAACAGATTGTCATGACATTCGGCTCTCTGTACAATTTTGCCGGAGAGGTAAGCGAGGCTGGCAATGAGATATGGACGCATATAGGCCAGGATTTCGGAGGTGTGCGGGCATATTCGTTCCTGATATTCAATCTGCTATGCGCACCGTGCTTTGCAGCAATAGCCGCAATTTACAAGGAAATGGGCAATGCACGCTGGACGTGGATAACAATAGGGTATATGTGCGGTTTTGCCTATATTGTGGCAATGATAGAGTTCCAGTTTGCCGGACTGTTTACCGGCGAGGCACATTTCGGAATATTCACCGTCCTTGCCGCCGCCGCCCTTGCCCTGATTGTATACATGTTATTCCGCAAGGGCTATCAGCTGCCTCCGGACAGGCAATGAGAAATTATCTCTGGAATAACTTATGGGAGATATAATTGTTATTTCAATCCTTGTTCTTGCGGTAGCCCTGATAATACGTTCCATTGTCAGAAATCACAGGCAGGGAAACTGTATGGGCTGTCCGTATTCCGCATCCTGTAGCAGGAACAAATGCGGTTTGCCAAAAAAGCAAAAAAACAAGTAAGAAAACGCATGAGTATTTTGAACATTTCTTATAAGGAACTTCAATTCTCTCTTGACAAAATGTAGTATACAAACTACAATATAGAAAATGAAAAAAATTATCTTCTATAAAACGCCTAATGGCAAAGTTCCTTTCAATGACTGGCTTGGCGGCATAAAAGATAAAATAACGGTAAACAAGGTCGTCAACCGCATAAATATGCTTGAACAGGGATTCATGCCAGACTTTGACCATGTAGGAGAGGGTGTATTTGAGACACGTATACATACACGCGGCGGGGTGCGGATATATTATCTGCCATATAAGGATGCAATAATTGTTTTGCTGTGCGGTGGAATAAAGGACACGCAGGAGAAAGATATAAAAAAGGCTATATCTTACGCCAATGAGTTCAGGAGCCATTTATGACAAAAAAAGAAAAAGAATATTTGGATTCCCTGCCTGCTTTTAATGAGTGGCAGAATGAATACTACAAGCAGCATCCTGAAGAAATAGAGCTGTTGGAACAGGCTATGCTGGAAGAACTTGAAGAATATCCGGAAATGCCTGTGGAGGCTTTTTTGGGACAGATACGCCGTATAGCAGAGCTTCGCGGTATTGCCAGGCTTGCCAAGGCTTCCGGCCTTAACCGTGAAAGCCTTTACAAGACACTTTCCCCAAAAGGGAATCCTACGCTTCACACACTGAATAAAATAGCTGCTGCAATGGGCTGCCGCCTTGCTTTTGTGCCTTTAAAGACAGCAAGGGGGAAACAGTCATAGTCCTCGGAATTGGCAGCAATGTATTCCGACATTCTCACTTTTGACAACCTCTATATTATCTACAAGATACGGAGCATAAGAACGGAAGGTGGAATATAAGTTGAAATGCTGAAACAAGTTCAGCATGATGAGAAATAAGGAATTTCCACAATTGCTCACTGCTAACTGCTAATTGGAAACGCAGGAAAAGTAATTTTTCCTGCGTTTCCATGATTTTACTACTCCGCCTGCATTTCTATTACGACGAAATAGGCTGGATTGTCATTGTAGGTGAATACGATGTCGTAATTGCCGGGCTTTCCGTAGTCGGAACTGATATGCCGTTCCGCTACGAAATTGCTGTTTTCAGGCTGCGGACTGAAAAATTCAACCCTTTCTCCGCCATTTGTTGGATGTCCTGCGTCGGCAAGCTGCTCCGGGGACATCTTAAGCCATTCGGCGGCAGTCCTGTGCGGGGCGATGATTATCCTTACCGCTTCAGACGGTCCGGAATAATCCGCATCCGCATATATCCTGATGTTTTCATTCAAATGGAATGAAGAGAAGATGTTTCTTGTATGAAATTCCTTTACGGCATTGCCGCTCTCCGCACTGTTTCCTTCAAGAACAAGTCCTTTCAGGTTGAATACGGTCTGCCGGGGATTGCCTTCCTCGTCTTGGAATTGCTGCAATGCCCCTGTGCGATAGCTGTAAGGATCATCTGCATGTCCTGATACTGATGACCGTCTTGTCCTTTTTGCCGGAACAGCGGAATTGTCAGCAGGAGCGGCCTCTGCGACGGTATCCGTCTTGGTTGTATTGTTGCCATCAGTCTTGGTATTTTTCGCAATGAGGAATATAACCGCGATCACTATCGCGAAAAGAACCACCATCGCAAGTTTCCTGTAAATAATGACGAGAATCAGGAATATGAGGGCAATGGTTATCTGCCATGTGCATAATGATGCGCCAAGGAATTTGCGGCAGCATGTTTCCTGACCGAGTGGGCATACGGACTTGTTTTCCGTTTTTTCCTCTGGAACTGACGCTACGGGTGTTCTTTTGGCCTTTCTTTTCCTTTTTGCCTTTGTAGCGGTTTTCTGCCCTGTAGTGCTTTCTATTACCTCGTCTACCTCAAGATCCTCTCCGACTTCCTCCTCGTCAGGCATTTCAGGACCTTTTGCCGTTATGGCGAGTATTTTTGACCAGTCGGTTTCCGGATATTTCTCATTGTTGTCAATGATCTTTATCCTAAGCTGAACATTGCCGTGTTCCTGTAGCTTTCTGGCAATCTCGCTGTCAAAAACCTTGTATTCTTCAAGATCCCCGGCATCGTGAACACGGCATGACTGCCAGTCATAGTCGTCAATCTTTATCTCGGCAACTATGCGTATTGGCTTTTCCGTGTTTGCCTGCCTTGCGTACTCCTGGGCGGCCTGAATGGCATCCTGCGGGTATATGGCCTTGAACGAGAAAGTGCCGTCTTCTGGGTCAATTTGCTGGAAATCGGTCAGAATTGGAGCATCAAGCTCCTCTGCCATTGACGGCGTTGCGGCAAAACCGCACAATAACATAATCGCTATTGTAATAAGTGTCCTGATTTTTGTCATTTTTTTGATTTTTTTTTCTGTTAATTTTGAAAAAAATATTTTTTTGTCTCAATTTGAAAAAATGAAATTTTTTTAACGTTAATCAAATAACGAAGAAAAAATTTCATTTTTCAGAAATGATTTTTTTCGCATTTTTTTAAAATAAAAATTTAAACGCAGAAAAAGTCTATACTTTTTACTCTATAAAATCTCGTAGTCATTGCGAGCGGTAGCGAAGCAATCTGATTCAGAAATACTGCTTAAAACATCTGTTCATATAGATTGTTTCTTCGCTAACGCTCATCCAATGACGATATAAGGAATCTCCTCAATTGCTAACTGCTAATTGCTAATTTCGGATTTTTCCTCCACGTCAGCTTCTTTTTTCTCCACCTTTTTCAGCTTGAAGAAAACCGCCGCGAGGGGGGGGAGCGTAATCAGCAGAGAGTTGTCCCTGCCGTGTATTGGAACTTCCTGGGATTCAACACCGCCGAGATTGCCAACTCCGCTGCCAGCGTATTCCGTGGAATCGGTGTTCAGTATTTCCTGCCAGAAACCTGCCTCCGGCACTCCGACGCGGTAATTGCCACGCACTACCGGCGTGAAGTTGAACACGCACAGAATGGTGTCTTCCGTATTCTTTCCCTTGCGAAGGAATGACATCGTGCTTTGCTGCGAGTCGTTCGCATCAATCCATTCAAAACCCTCTGGTATGCAGTTCTGCTCGTACATTGCCGGTTCTGACCGGTAAACACGGTTAAGATCCCTGACGAGATTCTGCAATCCGTGATTTTCTTCCAGATTGTTCAGATGCCAGTCCAGACTTGCGTCGTGATTCCACTCGTGTTCCTGTGCTATCTCGCTGCCCATGAAAAGCATTTTCTGCCCCGACTGTGCGTACATGTCCGCAAACAGCAGCCGCAGATTGGCCATCTTCTGCCAGCGGTCTCCGGCCATTTTGGTATAAAGAGATCCTTTTAGCTGCGTCACCTCGTCGTGTGAAAGCGGCATTACGAAATTCTCGCTGAAAGCGTACATCATGCGGAAATTCAGCAGGTTGTGATGATATTTCCTATATACGGGATCCTTCTTCATGTAGTTCAGGGTGTCATTCATCCAGCCCATGTCCCATTTGAAGCCAAATCCCAGTCCGCCCAGATACGTCGGGCGTGAGACCATAGGCCATGATGTTGAATCCTCGGCGTATGTCTGCGCTCCGGGGAAATTCTCGTATACGACGGTATTGAACTGCTTTAGGAACGCTATCGCATCCAGGTTCTCGCTGCCGCCGTATTTGTTCGGCACCCATTCACCCTGACGACGTGAATAGTTAAGGTAAAGCATTGATGCGACCGCATCCACACGGAGACCGTCAACATGGTACTTGTCAAGCCAGAACATCGCGCTGCTCAACAGAAAGCTCTTTACCTCGTTCCTGCCAAAATTGAATATTGAGCTTTTCCAGTCGGGGTGAAATCCCTGTCTCGGATCGGCGTGTTCATACAGATGTGTGCCGTCAAAAAATTCCAGTCCATAGGCATCCTGCGGGAAATGTGCCGGAACCCAGTCCATAATCACGCCTATGCCGTTCTGATGCAGTGTGTCAATCAGGTACATCAGGTCTTCAGGTTTGCCATAGCGGCTTGTCGGCGAGAAATATCCTATTGTCTGATATCCCCATGATCCGTAAAACGGATGTTCCGTTATAGGCAGAAACTCGACGTGGGTAAATCCCATGTATTTGACGTATTCCGTCAGATCCTTTGCCATTTCTCGGTAAGTCAGGGGACGGTTCATTTCTTCCGGAACCCTTCTCCACGATCCCAGATGGACCTCGTATATGGAAACCGCCTTGTCCCTGCCGGTCTTGTCCTTGCGGGTGTCCATCCATTCCCTGTCATTCCACTTGTAATCAAAATCCCATACGACGGATGCGGTCTTTGGAGGGGTTTCGCTGAAAAACGCATAAGGATCTGCCTTCTCGGCGGAATAATTGTTGTAGCGGGAGCGTATATAATATTTGTAATTTGTTCCCTTTCCTACATTTGGAATAAAGCCTTCCCACACGCCGGAATATCCATGCTGCTGTAGCGGATTTGCATTCCTGTTCCAGCCGTTGAAATCACCTATCACGCTAACGGAATAGGCATTCGGGGCCCATACGGCAAAATGAACGCCTTTTTTTCCGTCCATTTCGGTAATGTGAGCACCCATCTTATTGTACATTCTGATATGGTTGCCCTCGTTGAAAAGATAAAAATCCTTGTCTCCCAGGCGTGGGGAATCCCCTATCTCCGGTGTCGCAGGAGCTGATTCCTGCTGCTGACTGATCTTTTTTGTTTCCTCATTGCCTGGCACAGAAGAGATTTCCTTTGCTTCTGCCTTCCCGGTATTTTCGTAAATCCTGTTTTCTGGCTTTTGCTGTGAGACAGGCTTGTTCATAGCTGTCTCGTTTGCCGGGAAAAGATTGTTCTCCGGCATGGTCTGTTTTTTTGATGTTTTTCTTTTTTTGGCCATATTGATGTACCTCTATCTATATTATACATTATTGAAGCCTGAAATTTGTGTCATTATGGGACTTTAGGCCTATATCATGCAAGTATATAAGGGCTTGAATTTTATCGCAGTCAGGTGTATACTTTAAAATGTGAGATTATATTTGTTTTTTAGCGAGGAAAGTATGAATAGGAAATTTTTTCTGTCCCTTGTGATTATGCTCTGTTCGGCAACGGTTTCATTTGCCGCAGGAGATGTCTTTTCCGGCGGTAATTTCAAGATAAACAGGCCAGCGGCCAAGACAGCCGTTCCTGCCGCTTCCCGTAGTGCCGACGTTATAACTACCAACAGCAAGGTTCCTGCCGAATGGACCGTAATGGTCTTTATGAACGGCAAGAACAATCTTGAAAAGTTCGCACTTTCAGATCTTAACGAAATGGAAAAGATCGGTTCTACCCGTAAGGTGAACATCGTCGTGGAAGTGGGGCGTATGGACGGTTATGACACCAGCGACGGAGACTGGAAAGGAGTACGCAGGTATCTTGTAAAAAAGGATACGGATACCACGAAGGTCACATCTCCGATGCTTGCAGATCTTGGAATGAAGGATATGGGCGATTACAATACCGCCATAGAATTTGGCCGCTGGGCGAAGAAGAAATTTCCCGCGAAGAAATACATGTTCGTACTGTGGAATCATGGTTCAGGCTGGATAAAGTCAGTAAAGGCTTATGGAATGAACAAGGGCATATCCTACGACGATCAATCCAATAATCATATTGATACCCCGCAGATGGGAGAGATTCTCAAGGCCATAGGCGGTGCGAATGTCTACGGCTCTGATGCCTGCCTTATGCAGATGACGGAAGTTGCCTATGAACTCAAGGACTATGTCCAATACATAGTTGGATCTGAAGAGACAGAGCCAGGTGATGGCTGGACATACGATTCGTTCCTCGGACCGCTCGTAAGCAATCCGGAAATGGATGGTGCGGATCTTGCCAAGGCCGTTGTCGACGCTTATGCCGCTCATTACAACAAGTTCAGCTTCATTGGCTACACGCAGAGCTATGTGAATGCCAAATCCCTGGTCGTGCTTCGCACACTTGTCAACGCACTGGCAAGCGATATAATCCGTGCGAAGGACTACGAGGCATTCGTGTATGCCCGCGACAACGCGGTCAAATTTGAATATTCCGCAAACAAGGATCTTTACGATTTCACAAGGCTGCTTGTCAGCAAGTCAAAGAACGACAAGGTAAAGGAAACAGGTACTGTACTGATGAAATACCTTTCCAAGAAGGTTGTGGGATATAATCAGTCCAAGGATCAGCCACAGAATGAATGGACAGGAGCTCCTGCGAAGTCGCTGGGAAGTGCCAAGGGAATTGCAATATATATACCCAATCACGTAGTTCCCGATTCCTACAAGGAACTCAAATGGGCAGAAGAATCCAACTGGGATGATTTTATAAACACTGCTGATGAGAAAATAAGGGAAACGCAGGAAAAATAAATGAGCAAATAGGACTTTAGACCTATAACATTCAAGGTTCATAGTCCCTTGTACTTGTCCTGATGTGATGTTAGACTATTAATGTAATGTGCATTGAATTTTGACGGATTTAAAAATTTTCGGAGGAAAAACATATATGAATAAGAAAATCCTGTTAGGCGCTGCCGCAATGCTTTTTGCTGGATCAGTATCCGCAGCAGAAATGGACTTTGTGAATGGTGGCTTTGACATGAAGAAGGCTGTCTCTGAGGCAGAGATAGCAGTACCCGCCGCCGCGGAAGCCGCAGTAGAGGAAACAACCCAGAC
>R20__coassemble_704_pt1 | contig 23065 bp, 18 predicted proteins | sample R20__metabat2_high_PE_044 | metagenome-assembled genome bin R20 | reverse complement strand
ACATTATGAACAACAAGTCTTTATTTTTCGGAATGGAACTCTCGGATAAGAAAACTCTTCTTATCACTGACGACAGAATTGCAACTCTCGGCAAGCTGCACGAGGCTCTGACGCATGCCTGGAGCAGGGAAACCGCGTTCCCAGCATGCAAGGGAGACTGGAACACGTCAAACCCCGCCTTGGGACAATGCACAATAACCGCGATGATAGTACACGACCTGTTCGGCGGGACTATTCACCGTGTAAGACTGGCAGGCGGCGGTACGCATTATTTCAACAGGATTGATGGTGTGTATGTTGACCTGACAAGCAGCCAGTTTGCAAACTATGCGAATGAATGTCCTCTTGAACCGAACGAGGAAAGGGGACGTGAACATTGTGGCAGAACGCCGGACACCTGGAACAGATACCGTCTGCTGATAGACAACATAAACGCATGGATATTGTCCGAGAGCGACGACGGCAGGATAACGCCGCTTATGCCGTCCGGCACGGCCCCGGAGTCGTACAGGAAAGGCCGCCGCACTTACGAGGAAGTAGCCGGAGGATATGCCGCCCCGACAGGGAAGGACGGATATGCCCCTCACCCCGGCAAGGCCGCCCCTCTCCCGCAAGGGGCGAGGAGGATGAAAAACAACAGCCAGCGTAAAATCCGCAGTGCAATGGGCGTATGCCCGGAATGTGGCGGTGCATTGGTCAGACGTAGCGGAAAATATGGCGATTTCCTTGGCTGCACGCATTACCCGGAATGTCATTTCACCGTGCCGTTGGAAAAAGCAAAGTTCAGGACGGAGAAATCCGCAGAAACGGAAAACAATACGTCATCTGCCATAAACAATGGAAACAATACGGAAATGCCAACACAGGAAACGGAAAATCCCTCAACAGAAAACAGTTCTGTAAAAGAAAACACGGACGGCAATTACGGAAGCGGCAAATCCGCAAAGATATACGGCAGAAAAGGCTACGAAAAGCAGAAAGCGAAATGACCTGTAAATACAGAAAAAGCCCCTGCCTTCCGGCAAGGGCTTTTTTATTAGGAACTCCGCAATTGCTAATTTCTCATTGCTAACTGCTCATTGTAAACACGGAAAAAACAATTTTTCCGTGTTTACTTACGTCTTGTTATGCCGTCGCCGTAAATGGTTTTCCAGTCATTCTTCATGGAAATACATATCCAGCCGTATTTTTCGCAGTCGGCGAACATCTTCTCGGCCTTTTCCATATTGCCGTATTCCCTTTCAAGATCGTCGCTGCAAAGCATAAAACCTAGTGCCTTGTGCCTGTTTCCGTTTATGGCATAATTGACCATGCTGGCATCCGTGGAGCTGTTGCCGAATGCAAGCACAGGCTGCATTCCTATTTCCTTTGCGATTACGGCTACCTTGTTCATCTGAAGGTTTTTTACCAGGCTTTTTCCGCCAAGCACAAGTTCATCGCCTTTTTTGAATGTATAATTCAATCCGTCGGTATTGCCCTGATCCTTTGCAACAATACTGCTGTCAGAGCCGATAATCTGGCTGTTAGGTATATATGGCAGGTTTTCCTCAATAAGCGGACGCACTATAAGGCGATCCGTGCCGCTGCATATATATACGGAAAACTTGTTTTTTACCAGGTATTCCACTATTTCAACCATAGGCCTGTAGAAAATGTCCCCCCTTTTCATTCCTATAAAGCCCGGCTGATCTTCCTGCATAAAGTTCCGTACATAATCATAAAACCCGTCCAAGGTCATACCTTTATATGCCTCAGCCATTGTTGTTTCCCTTTGGCTGCTGAGAGCCGGCAAAACGCCCTTTTCCCGGGCATTTTTTGCTATTTCAATCTGTTCCCTGGTGGGTTTATAATTCGGGTCGTCCAAAACGCGGTGTTCAAAAAGGAGAAAGTCAAAATAAGTCGGGTCTGTTTCCAGGATAAGTGTGCCATCCAGGTCAAATACGGCTATTCGTTCCCGCTCCGGAATGAAATCTGCGGATTTCGGATTTACCACGTCCTGCACATAGCTTACAAGGGCCTGCTTTGCCGGGGCAGTGTCATTCCAAAGGGACAGGCTGTCCTTTTTTACATGAGAGCATCCGGCGAATAGCATGAAAGCCATAGCCAATGCGGTCAGACTGAAAAGTGATTTTGTTTTCTTTGTCATAATGATATGTCCTTACTCATTCCTTATTGCTAATTTTCTTGTTGTGGTACTTTATCCATCTTGATGTCTCGTAGAAGCCTTCGGCAAGCTGCGGCATTTTTTCCAAAGCTCCGCCTGCGGCAAGTTTCCTGTTATCCCTTTGATCTTCCTTGTACCTGTCGCCGGAAACATCGTAGAAATGACCGCCCTTTGGATCGGCAGGGTCGCTCATGTAATAAAGATAATCCTGTAAGAAGTTTACAGTATTTGGCTGTCTGTGAAGACCGAAAATGAAAGCCCCTCCGGAGTTTTTCGGGTTAAGAATATCCCGTCCTAACGCTCCTGTTGAATAAGGCCTGTTCATAAGGCTCATCACCGTAGGCCAAATGTCAAGCTGGCTGCCGGTCTTGCGTACAATCTGCGGCTTTATGAAATCCGCATGAACAATAAGCGGAATATGATTGTTTATAAGATTGTATTCCACAAATCCCTTCGGCACGTTTGCGGATTCAGGTGCGGAAAGGCCGTGATCGCCGTAAATGACGAAAATAGTCTTTTTGAAATAATCATGCTCCCTTGCCATATCAAAGAAACGTTTTAAGGAATAATCCTGGAAACGCATTGAGTTGTATTCCTTGACACTGCCGAAGCTGTATTTCCTCACGGCCTCTTCCGAGGGATTATCCTCAACAAAACCGTCATTGTCATCAGGAATTGTATAAGGACGATGATAGCCTGCCGTCTGAATATATGCCAGGAATGGCTTTTTCTGCTCGGAGAAAACCTTGTCTGCCTTGCGGAAAAGAGCCAAGTCGGAAATGCCCCATACATCGTTCCTTTCGCTGATAGGGAAATCTTCTTCCTCGTAAATCTTAAGGCCTTCCATGTTATGCGACAATATTCCCCTTATATTTCCCCAGTTCGCACTGCCACCTATGAAATAGTACTTGTCATAACCTTTAAGGTCATTTCCCAACATTCTCTGCTCCACAATGAGAGGATTGCGGGAATTGCTTTCAAAACTGGATGTATCCGGCAGAGACGTAAGCGTTGCGAAAACCGCCCTCGCCGTGGCAGGAGTTGGCGTGAAGATACGTGTGAACAGCAGGGATTTGTCCGCCAGCTCCTTTGCGAAAGGGGTTGGGTCAATGCCAGTATTGTTTTTGACAGGATACTGCGGGTCAAGGCCGTTCTGCGAGTTCAACGAAATGGAAGTCTTGTTCCAGGCGAGGGATTCCATAAAGACAAAGACAACATTGTAATCACGCTGTGGCTTTTTCGGGTCGGCAGGAACATTCCTTTCAAAATCAAGTTTTTCCTTGTCAGGATTGTCGACATTCAGGAATTTCGCCATTATGTCATAATGCTTTCGTACTGCCTCCTCGTCATATCCGTCATTCTTTGCAAAAGAATATGTGCTTGCGAAATTCAGAATCGGGTTTACCGTAAGATCGCAGATGAAATTATTGGTTGAATGATAGGCATTGCTCCAGCGCAGCGGATATGCGGAAACCTGTCCGTAAATGCAGGCTGCCGTTATCAGTATGGCACCGATTATATGCGGCGTATTCAGTTTCCAGCCATATTTACGGTCATTGGCGAAGGCATAATTCACGCATTTTCTGGTAAAGATATATGTAATCCAGCCGAACAGGACAAGCCCCAGTGTTCCCCATACAACTGGATAGGATTCCCATACCATGTGCAGGGAGATAAGAGGATTCTGTGCGAATGAGAGTATGAATGAATTTAGCCTTGTGTTCAGATATGCGTAAAAGCCGAAATCCACGAAGTAAACAAGCAATAGAATACAGGCCGCCACGGTATAAAGCCAGACGAAGAATCTTTTTGCTATACGCAGCCTTTTGAAGAACCACGCCAGCATACAGTAAAGAAGCAGCGGGGCAGCCAGTATGCAAAGCAGACGCAGGTCAAACTTCATTCCTATGTAGAATGCCTTTGCTATCTCGTGCAGTGAATCCGCCGAAATAAAGGAACGGAACGCAAACAGGAATATCGCACGCATTATGGTCAGGAAAACCAGAAATACGGTTGTATAGATTGCCGGAGCGGCAAACCAAGGAGGAAAAACATTCTGCAAAAATTTCTTCATTTTATAAAACCTCAAAAAAATAATTATTGGCTTCCTGCCGCAAGCTGCCCGCAGGCAGCGGATATGTCCGCGCCCTTTTCCATACGCAGATATGTCCTAAATCCAGCATTCATAAGGCGGTGCTGAAATTCCTTTGCCGCCGCAACACGGTCTACGCCTTCCTGTGGCTTTCCACGGTTTACAGGTATAAGGTTTACCCTGCATTCAACACCTTTGAGAAGCCCTATAAGACTGTCCGAATCTTCCAAGGAATCATTTTCCCCCTCGAAAAGAATGTACTCGGCAAGAATCTGCGTCTTTTTTGCGGCGGCATATCTCCCGGCCAGTTCCAGGACACGGCTTATAGGATATTTTTCCTGCATTGGGGCAATTTTTCTGCGTTTTTCGTCGGAAGATGTTATTACGGATATTGCCAGCTTTATTTTGAGATCCGATTCCACAAGTTCCTCAATTATAGGCATTATTCCGACGGTTGAAACTGTTATCTTTCCCTGCGAGAATGCGAAGGCCTTTGGATCTGACAGTATGAGTATGGCGTTCCTTACATTGTCCCAGTTGAGGAAAGGCTCTCCCATGCCCATGAATACGATGTTGTCTATATGTCCGGCCTCGGCAAGAACGGTCTTGAACTGCGATATTATCTCAGACGGGTAAAGATTCCGACGGAATCCGAGTTTTCCAGTGGCACAGAACTTGCAGCCACAAGGGCATCCTGACTGCGAGGACAGACAGGCCGTTATCCTGCCGTCCTTTCCGTTCAGCAAGACACATTCCGCAGGAGATCCATCCTCAAATCTCAACAGGAATTTTACAGTGCCGTCCCTTGACGAAACCTTTTTATCCACGGAAAATCCTGGTGCGGGCGGATATTTGGCAATTATCCTGTCCCACAGCTTTGGGGAAAGGCAGTCCAGCTCCCCCTCCCGTTCCTTGTAATATTTAAGGAATATGGAGGCGGCTGCGGCGGGCTTTGCCCCCAGAATACGCAAAGACCTTTCCAGCCCTTCTCGGGAGAGATCCCCCAGGTTTGTCTTGTGAATATATCCGTCGCTCATCACTGATGTTTTCAAGGTTTCAGATTCCAGTCACCCAGAATGTCCGGGAAATTGGAAAAAATCCCGTCAACGCCAAGTTCCTTTAGCCTCAACGCATCCTCTTTCCTGTTCACCGTGTATACGCAGCAACGCAGACCGGCCTCCCTTATCGCATTTACATTCCTTTCACAGGCATTTTCAATGTCAATATGAAGATTTTCCGCATCTATTTCCTTCGCCTTTTCTATAGGGTCATGGAAAAGAAAGGCAAATCTGCCCTCGACAAGATATCCTATCGCTATTGTGGGAGAAAGATCCCTCATTCTTTTCAGCGTCGGAAAGTCAAAGCTGGATATCAGCACCTTCTTCAAAAGTCCTTTCTTGTTTACAACTTCAAGGACCTGTGCCTCTATTCCCGGGTATTTGTTCCCGTCGTTTTTGAGTTCTATGTTGATCCATTCCGCCTTTTCGGAAAGAACGTCAAGAACCTCCTCAAATGTAGGAACACAGTGGAAATCCGCCCCTATGAATGTGCGGGAAACGTCTATCTTACGCAGATCCTCGAAAGATGTTTTTGCCGTGTAAACCTTTCTTTCCTTGCCATCCATTATGAAATAATCATGATGAACAACCAGAACGCCATCCTTTGTCCTGTGAACGTCAAATTCAAAATCCCTTGATCCCATTTCAAGTGCAAGCCTGAATGAGTCCAATGTGTTTTCCGGGGCATAAGCGGATGCCCCCCTGTGTGCGATGATTTTCATAAGTATACTTTTGTCCCTGTCAAAAATTTTTGATGTATTACAGAGACTTACATTTTTACAAACAAATCCGAAAAGGCCGAAAAACAGGCAGAGAAATGATCTTCCTCAAACTGAAAGCCGAACATCTTGTCCCTGTCCGTTCCTGGCCCATGGAAATCAATGCCTGCCGTTACAATCAGTTCATATCTCGTGGAAAGGTTTATCAGTTCCCTGACAAAGGTATTGCTGTGTGTTGGATAATAGGCCTCAACTCCGGCAAGACCGGCCTCCTTCCATTTTGGAAGTTCCAAATGCTGGGCTACGCAGCCCGGATGTGCGAGAATCGGTATTCCACCGGCACTGCGTACTGCCTCGCAGGCCTCTTCCACGGATGGGCCGTTTGGCGGCACATAAGCCGGTTTTGTTGGTGCGAGATACCGTTTGAAAGCCTGATTCCTGCTTGAAACAATTCCCTTTTTCTTAAGACAGTCCGCGACGTGCGGCCTGCCTATGGTCTTGCCTTCCGGGACAATTATTTCCTCAAAAGCTATATCTATGCCAATTCCCTTGAGAAGTTCCAGCACTTCCCTTATGCGATCCTCTCGACGAGCACGAAAACCTGACAGTTTCTGACGGAATTTTTCAAAAGCCTCGCCTTCCGTCCTTATCCCATATCCCAGAAGATGAAGATTCTCCAATGGACTACAGCTTATTTCCACGCCACTGCAATAATTTATACCACTGCCTTTAAGAGCTTCTGCCATAGAGGCCTGCCCATCCATTGTGTCATGGTCGGTAAGGGCAAAATAGTCTATTCCTGCCCTTTTGACATATCTGACCAATTCGGACGGTTCAAGAGTTCCGTCAGAAAATCTTGAATGATTATGCAGGTTTACTATCGGCATTTGGAATTTTGCGTATTGTTTCTGTCTTATGCGGCAACAACCTCTGTTACTTCAGGAACGGCCATTTTCAGATTCGCCTCAATGTATCCTTTCAATGTTGCCATGGCATGTGGGCAGCTTCCGCAATGTCCTACCAGCTTTACCGTCACAACGCCTGTTTTCTCGTCTACGCTGATAAGTTCAATATTTCCACCATCGGCCTGAAGGGCGGGTTTCAATTCGTTTATAACTGCTTCTACTTTCTGTTTCATAATTGCTCCTGTTGAAATTTTCCAAATATCAAATCCTTATTAATAATTATACAATTTTATCCGAATTGACGTTCTTCATATATGTTTTTGCTATAATTTGCATATATGGATAACGGGAACGAAAAAAACGGATTCTTCAAGCCTTGTCAGGGAACAGGAGATTGCGGCATGACCGACCTTCTTGGCGGCAGACGGGTGTCAAAGACGCACAATGTCATAAAACTGAATGCCGCATTGGACGATCTGAATTCTTTTCTAGGTCTTCTGCGGGCGGATATTGGCAAAAAACAAGCAAAAAACGAGGAAAAAAACAAAATTCCGCAGGAAATCTATGAAATTCAGCGTATAATAATGAAGATTTCCGCAAAAAATGCCGGAATGGATATAGATATTTGCCCAGATATTGATACCATCATAAAGAAAACAGTGGAACTGAACAGGAAGGCCGTACCTCCAAAGGAATTTGTCGTTCCCGGCAGCAATACGGAAGAGGCGCTTGCCCATATAGCCCGTACAAGGACAAGGCTATGCGAGATCCATGCCTGGGAGGCCGGAGAAAAGGATTGTGCCGTATTCCTGAACCGTCTTTCCGACTACCTTTTCATTCTAGGAATTTTTCTGAGAAATTAGGAAACGCAGATAAAGTAATAATTTGTGAAAAAAATTCCGTCATGCCCTGGTGCCTGTCCCTTTAGGGTAAAAACGACACAGTGTGTCGTTTTTAAGGCGTGAACCTCTTTCGTTGTAGCAACGCGTACAGCGAAAGAGCGAAAATTAGTAGTCGGGCATCTCGTCGGTGAATAATGCAGAGATTCCCGCCAACAACCTGCGGGAAAGACGGATGTCAGAATTTTTCCAGATTTTCCTAATTTTTATGTAAATCATATATCGCACTTTACATTTTACATAGGATTTTATATAGTTTATTTATGAAATACATTAAACGTAAACTGGAAAAGATCTTATTACAGGCAGCCGGACAGTTTCCAGCCATTGTGCTTACAGGCCCAAGACAGACCGGGAAATCCACTCTTTTAAAACATCTTTTTCCAGATTACAGCTATATAACACTTGATGATATTGGCATAAGGGAAATTGCGACAGCAGACCCTGCCATGTTTGTCTCATCATTAAAAAAACCGGTGATAATAGACGAGATACAATATGTTCCAAAGCTGCTAAGCTATATAAAGATACATATAGACAATGAACGAAAGAACGGATATTTCATAATCACCGGTTCACAGATATTCAGTCTTATGCAGGGGTTGGGAGAAACACTGGCAGGAAGGGCGGCCTTGTTTGAGCTGCTTCATTTTTCCTTCAGTGAAATAGGTAAAATTCCTCACAGTCCTGCTGAATGTTATAAGCAGATACTAAAAGGTTTTTATCCTGTTCCAAACACGCAGAAGACAGATCTAGGCACATTTTACGGCAGTTATTTGTCCACTTACATAGAAAGAGATGTCCGGCAGATAAGATATGTGCAGGATATTGGTTCATTTCAGCGTTTTATCAGGCTTCTGGCAAGCCGGGCTGGGAACATTCTGAACATTCAGTCCCTGGCCTCTGATTGTGGCATTTCAAGCATAACTGCGAAAAAATGGCTGTCAATTCTGGAAAGCAGCCGTATTATTTATCTTTTAAAACCTTATTTCAGCAATATAGGAAAAAGGCTGATAAAATCCCCAAAAATCTATTTTACTGACACAGGACTTCTAGCATATCTGCTACGGTACAGAAAGACGGAGGAATTGATGGCTGGGGCGATTGCAGGCGCAATATTTGAAAATATGGTTGTAATGGAGGCATTAAAGGAAACCTTGTACAACCGTTCAGCGAATGACCTGTATTTTTACCGGGACAGCAACAATGTAGAGGCGGATCTTGTAATAGACAGGGGAAATTCATTCAGCTTGTATGAAATAAAGGCATCTCAGACATTGCAAAGCGGATTTGCAAAAAATCTGAAACTGCTAAGTATTTCCCCTGCGGAAAAGAAGGTTCTTACCCTGAATGAGACTGAAATTCCCATTTACCCCGGTATAACAGCCGCACCATGGCATACGATAATAAAGGACTGTTCACCTGTGTTTTCCTAATGTTTACCGCTCACCGCATCCGCCAGTTTTGTGGCATTTTCTATCTTTTTTACAAAATCATCTGCGGACAATGGGAAAATACTATTTAATTCCTAAAGCCCTACGTATGGCAGTATCCAAATCTTCTGCCGATGGCAAGTTCGGACCGGATATGAACCTGTCCGTAAAATCTTTCATTTTAAACCTTATTTTTCTTGAAAGGAAAATATCCCTGATTTTTCCTTCCGAAACAGGTTTGCCAAGGCTATAAGCACATACTGTTATTACATCAGGAGCTTTATTACTACATTCAGGAATATCATTACCTAAAATATCTTCAAACTTCCTATATACAATATCAGGAACTATAAAATACAGACCACTTCTCACAAGGGATGAACGGGAATATATAAGGCTTTTCCGTATAATCTGGGGAATCAGCCTTTTATGAACATTGGCCCAGTTAAGGCCATGTCTTGATTGTGGAATTTCAGCATTCTCCTTTATATTCCTGTATGCATACCAACAGTCCCGATAGTTATTGGTTATGTCTATACTTTGAACTTCTATACCCGTATATTCAGCAAGTTTGGAATTTATTATTTTCGCTATTACCCAGTCCATAGAGCATTGCTGTCCAAGTTTTATTTCATGCCCTGAATGCATTCCCAATGCTACCGCACAAGTCAAATCCTGTCCTCTGTTTTTTACATAATCTCCATAGGTATAAAAAGGAATGTCTCCAAAAGCATCTAAAGAAACAGCCTTCAATGTAGCGTAATTGTCGGCATAAAACCTGTTTGGGCATATTATACAGTCTCCGTATGAGGTTGTCACGCTACAAGTTCCATACACTATCGTTTTGTCGTGATTAGTTTTAGAGCATGGGGCAGATACAAAAGGACATGCTCCTATGTTCCATAACGATCTGCTCTCCGGTGTTGTATCATTCGGAGAATATCCGAATATTTCTGTTATGTCATTTTTGGGACGCTTTACATACATTATTCAGTCTCCTAACATTTCTAATATGCTTTCTCCTACGGCTTTTGCAAGAAGGGGAGGCACGGCATTTCCTACCTGTTCATACTGTTCTGTCATACTGCCTGTAAATATGTATCTGTCAGGGAAACTCTGTATTCTTGCGGCTTCCCTTACTGAAATTGCCCTTGGTTGTTCTGGGTGAAAAAAACTTCCCCAGTGAGGATCGCATTTTGTCATTATGGTAGAACACAACTCTTCCGGATCAAGCCGACCGTACCTTTTTGTATGGTCGCTTCTCCTTGCCCTTTTTAAACCCGCAGGAAGCAGGTTATACGGAATGTCTCTCCAGCTTCCTCCAATCGGTATGTATTTCAATCTTTCCTTATTTATTTCAGAGAGTCTTGCACAGAAATGAGAAGTGATTTTTGAGGAATCCTTCCTAATAAGATACTGATAATCACACAAGGGCTTGCAGGGATAATCATATTCACAATATCTCTCACCGCCTGAAATTTCTGGCAAATCCCCTAATGCGTCTTTTACAGTTGTTTTTGGTTTTAAGACATATTCGTCCAAAGGATTTAAAGAAAAGCAAAGCTCTTTTGATTTCTGAAAATTTGCTGTAGCCGTGGCATAGCATTTCGGAGAAGGAAAAACAATCTGTCCCGAATAGTCTTGCATTGCAATTATGATTGTCCTGAAACGCATCTGCGGAATACCATAATGTCCTGCGAAAAGGATTTTGTGGTCTACCTTATACCCCATTTGTTCTAAAGATTTATATATCTGTTCTATGACCGTCCCTTTTCCAAGGGATATTATGCCTGGAACATTTTCTATAAGTACTGATTTCGGACGTATTTTTCTGACTATGCGCAGAAAATCTTCAAAAAGATGGTTTCTCGGATCGTCCAAAGACCTTATTGGAGCATTGACGGAAAAACCCTGACATGGAGGTCCTCCTGCTATGAGGTCTATTTCTCCATATTCTGAAACAATGTCAAACAGATATTCTTCGTCTATTTTTCTTATATCTCCCGTGATTATCTGTGTACCAGGATGATTAAGACCATATGTTTCCGAAAATCGGGAAATCATTTCATTTGCCAAAACAGGGAAAAATCCTGCCTGCTCCAAACCACAGGAAAGACCGCCTGCTCCAGCAAACAGGTCAATCATTGTCCTTTTTTTATTTGTTGCTTGTTTTTTTTCCATTATTAAACAAAAATACTGTTCTCAATACTGAACATATATCTCTATTATATAAAATAGAAATTCCTAACCAAGTACATCAAACTTCCTCATTTCCTTTTTTTCGTTGTGCCTGCCTTCTTGTTTTTTCCTGAATGTTTTTTGGGAGATTTTTTAGTATTGACCTGTTTTTTTGATTCCCTGACTGCCTCTTTTGCCAAGGCCTTTTCCCTTTCAGCCTTCTCCTTAGCGGCCTTTTTTTCCAGATATTCCTTGTATTCCCTGATATCAATTCCATTATTCAGAACGGATTGCAGGACTGTAATACGCTCAACAAAATCAAGGTCATTCTCTCCGAGGAATATTGTTTTCGCCGCAAGGTGGAGATTTTTTGGATTTTTTCGCCAGTTTTTTAGGAAATTTTGCAATTTTTCCGCCAAATTCTGGCATTTTTCATCATTTTTTTCTATTTTTTTTGCATTTTTTGATAACTTGCTGTCATTTTCAGTACAGGATATGTCATTAAAAGTTATTTTCCTGTAATAATTCACCTTCTCGTCGTAATATTCCGCATAGAAGGAATTATTGACTGCATTTATGACAAATTCCGGCCTTTCAGACGAGGAAAATATTGCGATTTTTGCAACATTGGCATCTACCTGTCCGTTCAACGCACGGCACAATGGGGATTTTGCCTGCATATAGGAAATCCAGCCAAGCAGGGCTGCCACAACAACCATTGACGGGTACTTATAGCTGATCATTACTGTTTTCCGTCCATCTGCTTCCAAAGCTGTATGCTTAGCGGATGCCCCCATAGTTTTTTGGATTCACGGTATCTTGCCTTTGCCGCGACAACCTCGGCAAAGGCCTTGTCAAAATCAGTCTCGGCAAGATGACGGATCTCGTCTATTCCTGCAAAATTACGCTCCTCGGAAAGATAATCACTCATGTAAATTATCTTGCATAGAACAGTCATATCCGGCATTCCAGTAGCATGAAGCTGAATTGCCTCCAGTATGTCCCTGTCCCTTACGCCGTATCTTTCCTTGGCAAGCATCGCTCCGGCGGGAGCGTGAAGTAGTTTTGGAGCATACTTCACGGTCTCCCGGCGGTATTTTCCAAGGACAGGGCCGGAAATCCGCATTGATTTGAGAACCTCCACGTCCAGCTCCCTTGCACAGTCATGAAGAAGTCCGGCTATGGCGGCCTTGTACTCCGGCACGGCACACAGATGAGCCAGTCTTACGGCACAGCGTGCCACATTGACGCAATGCCTGTACCGACGTGCGGACAGTTCCTTCCGCAATATGTTCACTTCCTGCGAGAAATACAGTCCCCTGTTCTTTATATAGTTCATAACATCATGACCTATTCCCATTATCCTGTGCCTGAGAATTATATCCATTCTTATACCCGACGAGGATGCCTCCGGAAATATTCCTTTTAATGGTACAAATGGGGCCTCGCCACCGACTATGTTGAAACCAGGCCTTATACCGGCGAGAAGCGTGGCGTTTTTCAGTATCTCGCGGCTACGCTGCCATTGCCAGAAAGATTGCAGGCAGTCCGAACCCATGAGGAAATAGATTTCACAATCTGGATGAACCTTCTTGAAATATTCAACAGTCCTCCAGGTGTAAACGGTTTTCTTCTGATCCTCCTCCCACGAGCTTATTGCAACACCGGGCTGGGACATAAATTCCTTGCCTGCGGCGAGGGCAATCATATTCTTGCGGTCATTGAACGAGGCAGGCTGCATTTCCTTGAAGGGCGAATGAAAATTCGGCACAAAATAGAACCTGTCAGGCCTCATCTGACTATAGGCCGCCTTGGCAAGCTTTATATGTCCCTCGTGCGGAGGGTTGAAGCTCCCACCGTAAATTATTATCTTCTTCTTTTCCTCTGGCATAAAATCTCCAAATTAATAAAGACCTCTCTATAAATGATATAATTTTAAAGTATGGAAAAAAATAGAGAAAACTGTCTCATACTGCTGATAGACCCCATTGAGGACAACAAGATAAGAAAGGATCTGAAGGAAAACTTTGGACTAGAAGAGGCAAAAAAGATATACAGGGAACTGATATCCCTGGCCTACAGGAAGATAAAGAATTACAACAACGCTATTCCCATAATCTCGTATGAGAAAACAGCCAAAAATCCAGATCTTACATGGCTTGACACTGATGATCCAGGATTTGTCGAATATATAAAGAACAATCTGGAAACAAGGATAAGGGACACATTCAGGCTGGCATTCCTTACCGGTGCGAAAAGGGCGATACTAATAGACCCAATGTCGCCGGAAACAAGTACGGCACAGATAAATGACGCCTTTGATGCGATAAATGACCGTACAGCGGCGATAGGACTGAACGAGGATGGGTCATTTTACCTGCTGGGATTTACACAGGCCAATCTGAAGCTGCTTGAAGCCCCAGGATTCACTTTTTCAAAAAGCGGGGAAATACTTTACGACCGCATAAAAAGGCTGAAACTGGCCGTTTTTGAGACAAGGAAGTCCTATTCCGTAAACACACAGGAAGCCCTAAAAAGGTGGAAGACGGAAAACAGGCCTAATCCTGCGAAAAAATAAGTATTTTTGGCCGTATTTTTCATAAAAAAGGCGTTTCTGACGCCTTTTTTTATTGCTTTATTGACATTAAAAGGTATTTATCATATTATATATATAATAAGGAGGTAGAGGTTCTTTTCTTTTTTCAAGTTTTTTCTTTAAGTTATTGACAATTTATTTACACAATGTTTATAAATACGATGAATTGTCATTAAAATTAAAGATTTTGACGTTTTCTCGGACTTTTCTGATAACTTTTTGACAAAGATTTGAACATTTTATTTACATATTGTGAAAAACTCAATAGATATCAAGGCAATCTGGCAGGAATTGCTGGAATTTCTTGCAAATGACCAGGAAATTGGCCCTGTAAAGGCAAACCTGTGGCTTTCAAGGATAAATCCCATCTCGCTTGAAAACAATGTGCTTACGCTTGAAGTGCCAAACACGCTGCACAGGCACACCGTTGAGACACGTTTTGAAAAAAAGATAACCTCTTCCATAAAGGACATGCTCTGCCTGCCGGAGGACATATCCGCCGTATATATCGTTTCCGGGGAAACATCAGCAGTACACCGTGAAAATACAGCAAAGGCCGCTGAAACGGTATCAAACACGGTTCTTGCCAGTTCTGCAAACCCTGAAAACACTTTTGTCGCAGAAAGCAATGTAAGTATTGAACCAGTACCAGCCAGGCCGGAAAACAATAAGCTTGAAGATCTTTTTGCATCACAGGAACAGAAAAGGGACGCAAGGCCGGCGGAGGACATAAATACGGCTGCATGGCAGCCCAGCATTGTCAGAAACCAGGCAATGAACAGGATTGAGACGGAATCAGAGGCGACGGCGGATCCAAACGCGCTGCATCCCTCATTCCGTTCCGACCTTACATTTGAAAGCTTCATAGAGGGACCGTCAAACCGTTTCGCGCTGGGCGCGGCAAAGGCCGTCGTCAATGAGCGGCTTTCCCCCCTCTTCATTTACAGCAAGCCCGGTCTTGGCAAGACGCATCTCCTTTACGCCATAGCGCATGGACTGTACAGGAAGAACCCAAAGGTCAGGATTCTGTACACTGATGCCGAAAATTATGTAAACGAGTTCCTGAGGGCCATTCCGGAAAACAAGACTGACGCCTTCCGCGAGAAATACAGGAATCAGGACTGCTTCCTCATTGACGATGTGCAGTTCCTTCTCGGCAAGGAACGCAGCGTGGAGGAGTTCTTCCATACCTTCAAGACATTTCTGGATTCAAAAAAGCTCATAGTCATAACTTCGGACAAACCACCAAATGAGATGGCATTGGACGAAAGGATAATGTCAAGGTTCAGAAGCGGCGTGATCGCGGACATAAAGCTGCCTGACTACGAGACGAGGGTTGCGATCTTAAGGCAGATAAACCTTATGAACAATTACGGCATTCCGATTGACGTGATAAACTTCATAGCGGAAAAGGTTCACGCCGGAGGCCGGGATCTTGGAGGATGCCTGCTTACCGTAAGGAACTTCTGTATGCAGACTGGTGCGAGGGCAACCGTGGATATAGCTCAGGATCTCATACGCCCAATGATGAGCAGCCAGCCGGCAGGTCCGATAAGCATAAGGACAATACTAAAGGTCGTGGCGGAAAAGTACAGCCTTGAAATAGAGGATCTCGTAGGCAGCAAGAGGGATCAGAGATTCGTAAAGCCCAGGCATATAGCGATGTATCTTGCCTCCGAACTTACGGATATGACACTGGAGGACATAGGAAAGGCCTTCAGCAGGACACATTCCCTAGTGATAACGGCAAAAAAGAACATTGAAAAGGAACTCAATGAGATTTACTTCAATGAGCATATAAACGAGATTATCAAGAAAATCAAGGATGTAAATAACATTGATGAAAAATGAGGTAAATCCAGGAATTGTAAGAATTGTAAACAAAAAGCAGTAAAATGTAAAAAAAACATATAGGCAATTTACAGATTTAACAAAATTGACAAAACATATATAGGTGATGATGATTATGAAAATAACTACTTCAAAGGAAAATTTTGTCAAGGAAATACAGACAGTGCAATCAGGCATGAACGCCAAAAGTGGCACATTGCCAATATTGCAGAACTTCCTTATGGAAACCGCAGGGGACGGGGTAAACATCAGTTTTACGGATCTTGAAATGGCTGTAAGGCATTTCATTCCCCTTACGGTAATAGAGCCGGGCAGCGTCACTGTACCTATAAAGAAATTCATGGAAATAGTGACCAATCTTGGCAACAAGGAAGACATAACGATAAGCGTGGATGATTCCAGCAGGATAACGATACAGAGTGGCAGATCCCGCATAAAGATGGGCGGCACAAAGAAAGAGGAATACCCTGCCCTGCCAAACGTCATGGATGGCCATTCATTCAGTATCAATGCCCTGAAGGCCTGCGATATGATAAATTCCGTGCTTTTCTCCGCATCCACGGATAGTGACAGGCAGTTCCTGAACGGCCTTTACTGGAAATATGCCAATGGTAATTTCTCAATGGTAGCGACAGACGGAAGAAGACTTTCAATCAAGACCGTTTCTGGCGTGCAGAGCGACAAGGATTTTGGCGTAATAGTGCCTTCAAAGATACTTAACGAGCTTACCAAATACATAAAGTCATCAGGCCTGAAGGAAGAGGCAATGATGAGTGTGAACATCACACAGAATCAGATAGGCTTTGTCCTTGGAAAGACATCCTTCGTGTCAAGGCTTGCTGAAGGAAACTATCCGGATTACGAGAAGATAATTCCGAATGAACATTCCATGGAGGCAAAGGCTGATGCGGAAACATTGCTCGCAGTAACAAAGAGGGCCTCAATCTGCGCCAGCGACCGTACAAGCAAGGTGACATACACGTTCAGGACAGGATCGCTTACGGTAAACTCATCATCGCAGAATATGGATTTTGAAGACGAGATCCCCGTATCCTATGAGGGAGATGAGTTCCAGGTCAGCTTCAATCCATTCTTCATAATGGAAATGCTAAGGGTTCTTCCGGCTGGAGAGGTAATAATGAGGTTCAGGTCCGGCACGGCGCCTGCCCTGTTCACCATTGCCTCTGAAGAGGCACCGCTTTACATAATAATGCCGGTCAGATAATGCCCAATTTCTACGAGGACAGGTTTAAGGGAATAAACAGGCTGGCTACTCCCAAGGACATTCTTTCCATTCGGAAAGTCGTATACAGGGAAAACGGCCATCCGGAACAGGCAGGTGAATATCTTGGTGGTGTAAGGGTATCATTTCTGCCTATCCTGGATAATGCCTGGAACAAGGAAATAGGCGTAATGGGCAGGTTCTGCACCCTTCTTGGCATAAGATCAGGCAGGCATGGCCCATACCTTGTTGTAAGACCTGTCAACGCGGCTGCGGCAAGCGAGCTAAACCTAAGGGCATCATCCATTCTGCGGAATATAAACAAGCATTTCCCAGAGCCTTGGATAAAGGGCATAAGGATAGACAGTAAAATCTAGGAGCAGTATAAATATATGGCAACAAACAAGGAAACTTACGATTCCTCAAATATAACCGTGATGGAGGGTCTTGAAGCCGTAAGAAAGAGACCAGCGATGTACATAGGCTCAACAAGCCTTCAGGGACTGCATCATCTGGTTTACGAGGTTGTGGACAATTCCATAGACGAGATTCTGGCAGGAGGATGCAACAGGATTGATGTTGTGCTTAAGGAAGGCAATGTGTGTTCCGTGACGGACAATGGCCGTGGCATTCCTGTTGACCCGATGACCGAGGTGAAAGATCCCCGACTAAAGGGCAAATCAGCCCTGGAAGTGGTTCTTACCGTCCTGCACGCTGGTGGAAAATTCGACAGCGGTGCGTACAAGGTATCCGGCGGTCTGCACGGCGTGGGCGTGTCCTGCGTCAATGCCCTTTCCGAATGGCTGGAAGTCAATGTAAGCCGCGATGGTAAGATCTGGAATCAGAAATTCAGCCGAGGCAAGGCTGTAAGCGAGGTTGTACCCGTCGGAGAGACAAATAAGCATGGAACGAATGTAATATTCAAGCCTGACTATGAGATTTTTGGTGACGGGGTGTTTTCCTACGACGTGATCGCAGGTCGTCTGCGTGAGCTGGCATTCCTAAATCCGGGCTGCAAGATAAACATCATAGACGAGCGTAGCGGAAAAAAGGAAAACTTCTTCTACGAGGGCGGACTTGTCAACTTTGTAAAGCATATCAATACAAACAAGACACTGATCAATCCTGAACCTATTGCCATATCCAAGACCGAAGGCGACACGATGCTTGATGTCGCAATACAGTACAACACGGATTACAGCGAGACTGTCATTTCATTTGTAAACAACATCAAGACCATTGAGGGTGGTACGCATGTTTCCGGTTTCAGATCCTCTCTGACGAGCATTATAAACAAGTACATCAAGAAGTACGACATGAACAAGGACAAGCCCGTCAGTGGCGATGATGTACGCGAGGGACTTACCGTTGTTATTTCCGTAAAGATACCACATCCGCAGTTTGAAGGCCAGACTAAGACAAAACTGGGCAATGGCGAGGTTGAGGGTATCGTAAGGACGCTCACCGGCGACGCATTGGGTACTTATTTTGAGGAAAACCCGACAGTTGCCAAGGCAATATGCCAGAAGGCCATAAATGCCAGCGAGGCCAGGGAGGCCGCGAGAAAGGCCAAGGATCTCGCACGTCGTAAGGGATCGCTAATGGATTCCGGACTGCCAGGAAAGCTGGCGGACTGTTCCGAGAAGGACCCGTCAAAATCAGAAATATTCATTGTTGAGGGCGACTCCGCAGGAGGTTCTGCAAAGCAGGGCCGGGACAGGGGGTTCCAGGCAATACTCCCGCTTCGTGGAAAGATCCTGAACGTGGAGAAGGCCCAGCTTGGCAAGATAGTCGGCAGTGATGCCATTCGCACACTCATTTCCGCGATTGGAACTGGAATAGGCGATGGCCCAGATGGTTTCAACCTGGAAAAGCTGCGTTATCACAAGATAATAATAATGGCCGATGCCGACGTGGACGGCCAGCATATACGCACACTTCTTCTTACATTCTTCTATAGGCAGATGAGAAAGCTCGTGGATGGCGGATACATTTACATAGCCCAGCCTCCCTTGTACAAGGTCAAGAAGGGCAAGTTTGAAAGCTATTTTGACAATGATGACCAGCTGCAGAAATGGAAGATGAAGGAAGCAACAGGCACTACGAGGGTAAGACGCCATGGTGCGGAAAACAACTCATTTATTGAGAACAAGGAACTGACAAGGCTTCTGGAAACCATAATATCCCTTGAAAACACCATAGTTCAGCTTGAAACCAGGAATCTCACTCTTGAACAGTTTATGGAATTTCAGAAACAGGGGCAGATACCTCTTTATCGTGTGATACAGGACGATGAGAGCTGGCGTTATTTCTACACTGAAGAGGAATATGGACTTTTTGAGCAGGAGCAGATTTCAAAGAAGAAGGTCGAGCTTATCGCACAGGGATTTGCAGAGGAATCCATAAACGAGGACGAGATCGCTCCAGCATATCAGATTCTTTCCGAATTTGCCAAATTGAAGAACATATCTGCCGTTCTTGCGGAGATGGGATATTCACTAGATGATTATGAATACCCAGAGCCAAAGGACAAGAAAGACGAGAAATTCCTTTTTGACATTCTTAAGGAGGATGATTTGACTCCAATTCATGACCTGAAACAGCTTCTTTCAGAGGTAATGAGGATTGGAGCAGGAAATGCTAACATACAGCGCTACAAGGGCTTGGGTGAGATGAATGCCGAGCAGCTTTGGGAAACCACGATGGATCCCAGCAAACGAAAGCTGCTAAAAGTAACCCTTGACGACGAGGCAGAGGCTGAAAAGACTTTCACCATGCTTATGGGAGACAAGGTTGAGCCACGTCGTGAGTTCATAGAACAGAACGCACTTACCGTCAAGAACCTTGACATTTAGGCAATTTAGGAGTTTTACAAGCAATGGCAAACAATGAGAACCTGCCACAGGCAGACCTTTTCGCAAACATAATAGACCGCGATATAAACGTGGAGATGAAGTCCTCGTATATAGACTACTCCATGAGCGTAATTGTGGGACGTGCCTTACCAGACGTTAGGGACGGACTGAAGCCGGTTCATAGGCGTGTGCTTTACACCATGAACGAGATGGGAATAAGGCATAACAGACCCACAAAGAAATCCGCCCGTATAGTCGGCGAGGTTATGGGTAAGTACCATCCGCATGGCGACGCATCAATTTATGACACATTGGTACGCCTGGCCCAGCCTTTCAATCTGCGTTATACACTGGTTGAGGGACAGGGAAACTTCGGTTCTGTAGACGGAGATCCAGCAGCCGCAATGCGTTATACCGAGGCAAGGCTTGAAACCATCTCCAATGAAATGCTTGACGACCTTGACAAGGAAACAGTCAAGATGATGCGCAATTACGACGGTACTCTTGATGAGCCGTCGGTTCTTCCGGCAAAGCTGCCAAACCTGCTGATAAACGGATCTTCCGGTATTGCCGTCGGAATGGCGACAAACATTCCCACGCACAATCTGTCCGAGGTCTGCGATGCGACAATAGCCGTAATGCGTCACCCGGAAATAACACCCTTGCAGCTTATGCAGTATATGAAGGGTCCGGATTTTCCGACAGGCGGCATTATAAGAGGCCGTCAGGGTATCAAGGATTATTTTGAGACTGGCCGCGGCAGCGTGAAGATTCAGGCAAGGGCGGAGGTACAGGAACTTAAGAACGGAAGGGAAATAATAGTGGTGCATGAGATTCCCTACCAGGTCAACAAGGCCCTGCTCATAGAGAGTATCGCAAATCTTGTCAAGGAAAAGAAGATAACGGACATTTCCGATCTTCGCGACGAGTCAGACCGCCACGGAATGCGTATAGTAATTGAAATAAAACGCGACGGAAACGGACAGGTCGTCTTAAACCAGCTTTTCAAGCATACGCAGATGTCTGTTTCATTTGGCGTCATAATGCTTGCCATCGTGGACGGAAGGCCTCGCGTGCTGAGCATCAAGGAAGTATTGCAGCAGTACATTCGCCACCGCAAGGAAATAATAATAAACCGCACAAGGTATGATTTGAGGAAGGCCCTCGAACGTGCCCATATTTTGGAAGGCTTAATGATAGCCTTGCAGAACATAGACGAGGTTGTAAACATAATCAGGACATCAGATGATTCCGGCGAGGCAAAAGACAGGCTCATGTCCAGCTTTGGTCTTACGGAAATACAGGCGAAGTCAATACTTGATATGCGTCTGCATCAGCTGACACAGCTTGAAGCTGGAGGACTTAAAAAGGAATATGACGAGCTTATAAAGCTTATTGAGGAACTTCGTTCCATACTTGAAAGCCCGGCCAAAGTCCTTCAGATAATTGAGGACGAACTCAATGATATGAAGCAGAAGTATGGCGACAAGCGCCGCACCGACATAGAGGACGATCTCAATGACATAGACCTTGAAGATCTTATCGCCGAGGAACAGGTTGTAATTACGATGTCCCATAGCGGATATGTAAAGAGGATTTCCTCCGAGACATACAAGGTTCAGGGTCGTGGTGGCAAGGGAATAAAAGGCTCAGACCTGAAGGAAGAGGACTTTATTGAAAAGCTGTTCGTGACCACTACACATTCCACTCTGCTCATGTTTACCAGCAGAGGACGCGTGTACGCATTGAAGGGATACGAGATACCGGAGGCTGCCCGCACGTCAAGAGGCAAGGCCATTGTAAACCTCCTGCAAATCAAGGACGAGAAGATTACGTCAGTACTGAGTATTGAATCCTTTGAGGAGGCCAAGACGAGCAATTCCTATATAGTGATGTGCACCAGGAACGGTACTATAAAGAGAACACTCATTTCAAGGTTTGCCAATATACGCCGCAGTGGCATAATAGCCATTTCCCTGGAAGACGGGGATATTCTTGCCGGTGTTGCCCGTACCGAAGGCAATTATGACATCATGATTGGAACAAAGAACGGAATGTCCATACGTTTCAATGAGAACGATGTCCGTGCCGTTGGACGCGAGGCACAGGGTGTACGTGCCATAACCCTCGGTGAGGGCGACAGCGTAGCCGGAATGGAAGTAATTAGCCCGGATACGCAGAAACGCCTGCTGACTGTATGCCGCGAAGGATACGGCAAATGCACGAATCTTGAGGAATACCGTGTACAGCATCGTGCTGGAATGGGCGTAATAACAATCAAGGCAAACAAACGCAATGGAACAGTCGTAGGCATATATCTCGTTGAGAAAGGCGATGAATTGATGGTTATGACTGAAAAGGGCAAGATAATACGCATGAATACAAAGGATATGCGTGAGATCAGCCGCAATACGCAGGGTGTCCGTCTGCTCCGCCTCGACGAGGGAGACAAGGTTGCCAGCGTTGTTCCAGTAGTTCCCGAGGAAGAACCACAGGAAAATCCGGATGAAGGGTCTTCCACGCAGTCTTTGCCTGGACTTTTGCCAGAAGGAAATGCGGCTGAAAACAATCCTGGAAACCAGGATGGATCTAATTCCACAGAGAATAAGCCAGATGAAAATGGAGGCAATTCCCCACAGTAATCCGTACTTGTTCTACTAAAATACTCAAATAATCGCACTCCGGTTTCTACAAAAAATCGGAGTGCATTAGTTTTCTATAAGGACTAATGTTGTTTTATCTGCATAGAGATTAAGTCTGGCACATAAAGTCAAAAAATCAGCTATAAAAACTCCGTGAGTGTCTGTATAATCACGGAGTTTTCAAGGTCAAAAAAAACTGTTTAAGGCAACCTGCCTGAACAGGCAGGTCGTTCCTTAGGAGAAATAATTAAGTTTAGAGGCAAACATCAAAAGGCTGTACTTTGCGGCGGCGAAATCAGCGGCGGCGTATATAGTATACTTGCCTTAAAGGCGGCGTATACTATGGCAAAATTTTTTTCAACAGTTAAAAAAAATTATTGGATTATTTTGCTGTTGTTTTAGGCTTAATGTGCAAAATTGTTGGTGACAATAGTTTTTTATCTGCCAATAA